>ERZ791901.75-NODE-75-length-98181-cov-32.139922_pt1 | contig 98181 bp, 69 predicted proteins | sample MGYA00510150_ERZ791901 | MGnify/ENA primary metagenome ERZ791901 (study PRJEB30046, sample SAMN00792058) | human gut metagenome | study: EMG produced TPA metagenomics assembly of the A metagenome-wide association study of gut microbiota in type 2...
GGGGACTGAACGGATATCACCGGAAATGCTGAACGGGTATCCGCCGGAATATGCAACCGGGAGTAACTCCACAACGTAGGGCTATAATTCTTGTTGACAATGTGGTGTCAGCATACAATGTTACAGCCTTTTCGTATTTACAGTGAAGCGCATGCCGTTTTTTCAGCAATGCTCTTTCCTTGGCCGGGAGTTTTTCAATCTCGTCCAAATTCAGTTTGTTTTCCATGGTTTAAATATTGGCTGACGGATTCCTTTCTGTCAGCTTGTCGTATAAGTCCAGATAATCCTGATAGCGGTCTTCTTTCCGGAAGTTTTCCAAAGCATATGTTCTGCAAGGCTGCTGATAGTAAGCCTTTCCCCGTTGACTGATCAGGCGGGCTGCCTCCAGCATTTCTTTCACGTTTCCCTGAGGCACGATGAAACCAGTCTGATCCGTGATGGCTTCAATACTTCCACCTGTGCGATATGTTACGACCGGTGTGCCACAGGCAATTGCTTCCAGATTGACGGTCGGGTAATTGTCCTGCCACGTCGGGTTGATGAATGCATCAGCTGCAGCATATAGTTCTGCCAGCTGGTGAATATTTTCCGTACGTGGAATGCCCAGCATGTTTTTTTTAAGTTTTTTCTGTTGTTCCGGCCGGACTCCTACTAAAACAAGCATTTCATCAGGATGTAAAAGGTCGGTCATTTGAATACAATCATCAAATCCTTTTTCCCGGCTCCAGATACTGGCCACACCAAGCAGAATGTGTTTTCCGTTCAATCCATATTTCTGCTTAACCTGTTCCGGATTATAAATATTGAATATATTGGTATTGATTCCGTTATGAATCACATGAAACTGATTGTTTCGGAAGAAAGAATGCTGCATTTCTTCCCGGATCCATTCAGAGACCGGAACAATGGTCAGCTGATCCAGGGGTAGGGAAGTAAAAGCCTGTTTCTTGTCTTCATAATTTTGATGTGACCGGTCAATTAGCCAGCTTGCAGGAAACTCCTTCTTTTGTGGGCAATGTCCACATCCTGTTTGCCATTTATTACATCCGGCATACGAGTAGTAATAACAGTGTCCGGTATACAGCCAGCAGTCGTGAACAGTCCAGATCACCGGGATATTACTTTTTGCCAGGAAATCAAACAAGATCTGATAGTTGAGGAAATAGCCGTGAATATTGTGAATATGAATCACATCCGGTTTCAATTCCTGAATCTGTTTCACAAATAGTCGGGTAGCCTCGTTCGAAGCCAGTCCGTGCCGGTCAAACAGTCGGGTCTCCAAGCCATGCCAGATTGTACTCCATTTATTTCCGACCGGAATCACTTCCGACTGGCATGACTTGATTCCGTCACGTCCTTTGCTGTATGCTATGCAGCTTCTCCATCCGTGTTGCATAGCCAGTTCTCCGATTTCCTGCATAATACGTCCGGTTGACGTATTGACTCTCAGAACCGGATTAATCTGTAAAAGCGTTTTCATTAATGGGTTAAAGCAGTGAACAAGCGCATCCATTTGTCCATAACGGCCTGTTCAGAATAAGTTGCAACGACTTTTCGGGCGTTTTGAGAAAGCATTTTCCGATATTCTGTATCATCCATTACTTCCATCATTGCGTGAGCTAGCTTTTCTATGTCTCCATTGGGAACGAGTAATCCATTCTCTCCCTGTCGGATAATATCTTTCGGACCACATTTAAAATCAAATGAAACGACCGGCAGTCCACAAGCCATCGCTTCGATCATTACCATAGGAAATCCTTCATAATTGGAACTCATCACCAGCATGGAACTCTGGATGTATTCATTCCCGATTTGTTTAGTAGGTTTGTTTATCCGTACAGACTTTTGCAATCCTTTTTCTTCAATCATTTGTTGAAGCATTTCCTGCCATTCTCCCTGACCGAAAATATCCAGGTTCCAGTCTGCAAACTTTTTAGAATGCTGTATCAGCTGCCAGGCTTCAATCAGACGGTCAAATCCTTTCTGATAATCCAGTCTTCCTACGGCAATTACCCTCTTTTCCGTTACGTCTGAATAATGTTCACTTACATGCATTGCAGCATTGGGAATGACTTCCATATTAGGTAATTTTCCCCAGTATTCCCGGTCTTCATTAGTCAGTACAACAAATTTGTCGAATCGGCGGACGATTCGTTCGTCCTGCCGGGTACGCCATTTATCAATCCATCCTAATATTCCTTTTCGGTTGTATTGCAAGCGGAAAAACTTGCAGTAATGTAATTCCAGAACCTTCTTGCTGCCATCCTTGATGGAAGGGATGAAAGATGATTCAGAAGGGTAGAGGGATATGACGATATCTGCTTTTTCTTGTTGAAGTAATGCCGTCAGTTTCTGTTTATGTACCTTTCTTTTACGAAGATATCCGGTGATCTTTTTCCATGCACCTTTTTCATTATCGTCTGAATAGTTTATGCCCAGATCTGTCATTCGTACATTTGGAGGAAACGGATAGAAGGGAGGTCTCTGATGCTGGTCGGTAGTAACAATGGAAACCTCCCAGCCCGGAATCCGGGAAAGATAAGTAACCTTGTTCAGGAGGACGCGCTCCATACCTCCGGGGTTGTATGTGGAGTGGGTGCAATAGATGAGTTTCATAGATTTTAAATGGCTATCTAAATTTGTGGGAGGTGTTCATTCGGAAATTCGTTTTATGACCTTAGCGGGATTTCCACCAGCAATACAATCAGCAGGAATACTTTTGGTTACAACAGAGCCAGCAGCAATAATACTCCGTGCACCGATAGTAACCCCTTTTAGAATAAGGCAATTCATACCGATAAATGCATCATCTTCAATTACCACTGGAGCTGAAACTCCCCAATCGGTAGAAGGGCTTCTACGCAATTTAAAATCCATATTGTGTGCATCAGTATCGATAATAATACAATTTCCACCAATTTTGACATGATTCCCAATAGTAATTTTTTTATGTGCCCAAAGCACCGTACTACTCATTCCCACATTATTGCCAATTGTAATACATGCATCATGAGTAGCGTAAATCATTCCTCTCCGATTTGCACACAGCGCATTCACCCCCCATCCGGATGAAAAATACAGACTATTTCCAATTTTTACTTTGGCTGATGGAAAAAGATGTACATAAAGTTTTCCATGTACTACACAATGACGTCCACATTGCACTCCATACATTTTGAGTCGCATCAGATTATAATAGGAACTGATGCGATTTCTAATTCTTTTGATAAAACGAACTATTTGTCTAACAGCTTTGCTCATTTTCAAGAATATTATCAGTTTGCACACCATCTTCTTTACTCAAAACAAGGAAGATAGCAAAGACCAAAAAGATATCAGTAGACACTTTAAACCATCCGATATAATTTACTAACAATATCATTAAAAACATCATCTTATAGTCTTTAAACCTATGAATACATGTCCAGGAAGACCTCCACATAAATAACACAAATACAAAAGTTCCGACTAATCCAAAGTAAAAGATATAGCGTAAATAACCAATATCTGTTCCCATATAATATCCATGATATGCAGGACCCGTATAATATGGGTCGAAAGAAGATAAAGTCTTATCCATAGGATTTGCTGCATATCCGTCTCCAATCAACCAAGTTACCCAATTATCAGGAAAGACTACCATATTTAATAAGATATCATTCGAATTGGTCTGCCATTTCCCGGTTTCCCATAAACTAAAAAATCCTTCAAATCCAAAACGTATATTTTTATAAAAAGTATCATTGGCAAAATACAAATAGATAAATACAGGTATTACCACACATAAGATACCTCCCAACCAAAGCCAAAGTTTCTGATTCTTTATATTTTGTTTCAAGCTAAAAAGATTTGTAGAATATATCCAATACACCAATGCAAGTCCTACTCCTACCGTAGTGGTACGAGACATCATATTCCCAATGACTGCAATTATCAAAAAAGAAGCAAGGTAAGTCACTACTTGTTTATGTGACAGTTCTTCTACCTTAGATAAGATATAACCAATCATGACAGATACTGCGGAAAAACGTAATCCTGCCACATCCAAAGCTGCTCCAATCCCCGATAAACGTGCCTCTTTCGTATTCCCCATAAACGCTTCTCCTCCCACAAAACTGTCTACCCATGTCTGTAAAGGTGGATATACATCTTTAGTCCACGCAATCAGACACTGAATGACACATACCGCTATTAGTTGATTACAGACCAAACACACATTAACATAACCATAGGCCGTATCGAGCCACCGCACTACAGTATAAGCTCCTCCCATCCATACCCACATGGAAACAAAATAGGTAAGGAACGAAGCATCCGGGGTATTATTAATGGTCATTGTCAACAAACTAATTAATGATATGCCCAAGGCTAACAATGACAATACAAAGAAATCCTTGTTTATACCGGCATCCCTTCTTTGTGCCAAACGTTTTCCCAAAATCAATAACCCAAAACCCGCCAATGCCATTTTAGTATTCACTCCCGGCAAAAAAACTGTTTCAATTGGGAAAAAATAAAAAGAAGTCAGAATAACCGATATAATATGAACCAAATACTTATACATAAGTTTGAGTCAGCAACTTTATAAGTTTATAAATTTTATCTATATAATATTTTATACGCTATATGAAATAACCAGTTGTATATCCACACCAACCAGAACTGATTTTTCCATGCACACCATTGCAACCACCGACTGTGCCCCGATATATTCCGGTTCTGCAAAATAAAACGATTTGCTTCCGAATACCACTCTTTCCACAGACGATAGGAATGACTATCCCCCATTAAAAGAAACGGGAACTTAGCCTCCAGCTTTAAGAATGCAATCTCTTTCTCCAGTGTATTTCCATAGATTTGAATCAAGAGCTCTGATATTCTACTAACATTATGTTTCAACTCTACTTTATGCTTATCCGAATACACATTACTCATGGCTCCCGTATTCAGTTTTACATAATGATAGAAAGCTTTTGGAACATAATGTACTTTATCGGCATGTGCAAACAGGAGCATCATGGTCATATCCTCTCCCATCCCATAGCCGGAAGGAAAGGAAACCTGATAATTTGTATATAGATTACGTTTTACGAGTTTATTCCATACATTATACTTCATTCCTCCACCCAACATGGCTTTTAAAGCCTCTTGCGCAGTATCAAAAGAAGGCTGTTTCATATAGCGTTCATTCTTCTCAAAAGACAAGAACCAGTCGCACCACACAATATCCGCCTGATGCCTTACACCCTCGACATACAAAGTTTCCAGCATATCAGGCTCTACAAAGTCATCGCTATCACAATGAAAAATATACTCCCCCTGTGCCATCTGCAATCCAGTATTCCGGGCAGCCGGCAGTCCTTTATTGGTCTCGTGAACTGTAATTACTACACTATCTTGTCTCTCCGGATAGCGGGTTAGTACTTCCTGAAGCACTTCCATACTATGGTCGGGACTCGCATCGTTGACAAAGATATACTCCACCTCTTTTAAAGTCTGTTGCATCAGTGTTTCTGCACACTGACCTATAAACTTCTCCACCCCATAGATAGGGATAATCACCGAAACTTTATATTTCATTTTTAATATATTTCCTTATAATGCAAGCCATCCTTTGCATAAGGCTCTATCTGACCTGAATTCATCGCATGAATCTGGATTAAACCAGATTTCTGGGGCAATTACCACTTTTTCCGGATTGCGATTCAAAAAAGCACTCCACCAGCTATATGTACTGTTCGAGATGATATTATGCTTGCACAGACTCATCAGCTGCATATCAAAATGACTGCCATAGCCATCTGCCGGATTTCCCTCTACCAGGGTATACTCTATCTCCTGAAAGTTTTCCCTTACCCAGTCCGCGTTATCAGTAAAGACATAAAACTTAGGATGCTGCAATTTTTCCTTCATCTGTAGAATTGCTTTCCTGTAATACTCCATTGAACAGGTATTCTGGTACCAGATACGGCTTTGATAATCTTTTCCCTTCCGCACATGAACGGCCACCGATTCGCATTCCTCAATTTCCTTTTCAAGACGAAGATTCATTTCATCCGTAAACGGCAGAAAAGTAAAACATTTCTTTATTTCATCATCTATGGCTTCTACAATGGAAGCATTCAGGAAAACTCCGATAATATATTCATTCCGAGCCGTATTTGCCGGTAAAGAGGTATCAAAAGCTCCTGTAGTAGTTCTTACATTCGTAGACGAAGGGAAATACCTGCGACGTACTTTGGAACAAAGATCTGCTCCTCCTCCCCATAAAAATACCTTTAAACGAGAGGCCTGTTTTATTTCCGCATATGGAAAAATTGAATTCCATGCAACCTTTTCGTGTGCCAATTTAGCCGAACGGTAAAAATCGACAGCGACCTTATACCCCTGCTTTTTCAAGAAAAGATAATAGCTGTATTGAAACATCCGGTTGGCAAGGCCACAAGCCATATTCACTATAAACCCCATCAGCTTTTAACTTTTAGATTTCCCTTTTACCATACACAAAATAACGAATTAAGATCTTGATACGCTTCCAAAGCGAAAGCTGATCCAACTCGTTCAAGCGGGTATAGAAAAACTCGAAATAAAATTTTTCATCAAAGAAAGGAGACTTCCGGTAATACTCCCACCAGATATCAAAATTGACACTATATTTCTTCCATGGTTTATGACCGTTATAATGAATATTCCCTCGCTTTAAAGCATTATCTATCTCTTCCACAGAAAATAAATTCTGAAGTAAGGAACGTTTTCTCATTGTAAGCATATAGGAATAATCTGTCATATTGTATTTCATTGGTAAATAATAGATTTTATCTTTACAAACTATATTCAATATATCCTGGTCTTGAAATTTCAATTTCTTATCACTCCATTCCTTGAACAGTATATGGATATTATTTTTTAGAATAGCCTTAGTATTCATAATAATAAAACCAGCCTGAATGTAGTTACCTACACTCAATGCTGGAAGAGAATGAATATGCTTCTGTCCATCTTCCATCAAGTTCATGCCTAATTCGCGAGTCGCAGCAATATAGTTTTCTCCTATCTCTGTATTGTAAAGTTCAGACAAATCCATCCGAAATATAATATCCACATCAGCATAAATTACCTTATCATATTCAGGAATCAACTCAGGGATCAACAAACGGTAATAAGTAGCAGCTGTAATTCCTCTAATTTCAAAAGCCTGATCAAAAGTATTATCTACCACACGATACTGAATCCGACAACGATTGAAATACTTAGGCAATTCGTCCAACTGTTCTTTATGCAGATTAATCTTTGAAGAATATAAAATAAAAATATCATAAAATGTCTCTTCTTTTGCATTCATCAAAAGAGAGGAAATACAAATACAAGCCGGTAAAACCAAGTTATTATCGAAAGCAAAAGCAATAGGCACGGTTTTCATACTTATTCTTTATTTTTATAGCTAATAGACTTATTATCAAAAATCACTATTCCATTCTTTATTATTGAGATATCTTGTGGTAAGCAATAAAATCCAGACTTCCAATAATTGGGAGTATCCCAAAAAGGAGTCTTTTTAAAGAACAAAAAATGAAGATAAGGAATTTCTTTACCCCATGGATTTAGAATATGATTATTCTTTATATCCCAAACCCATTGTTCCCCTGTTTTAGGAAGAGGACTTGTATAAAATTCTTTTATAAAGGCTTTTGAATACCAATTATGAACTATATTGGGAAACTTCATAAAATTATAAATTCCAACACGAAATGGCTTTCCAAGATATCTATATAAACGTAAATAGTCTACCATTTCACGGCGTACGAGATAAGTCAAATCCATTTCATCCAAGCCTAATACTTTTTCATCATTTAATTTATTCTGCCAATCCACTATTTTTAAACATAATTTACTATAAATAGAATCCTGCTTAATTATAGTAAAATGTCCCGCAATTCTATCAGCATGAGTTGTAATCAGTTCATATTTCCGTAATCTCTCTTCATTTATAATTAAAGATAAATCTCCATAACATAAATCTAAATCCCCAAATCCCCAGTGAGTAAAATTACTCAACATTGATTCATGAACAAGACCATAAAATGGTTTTAAATCACAAAACTTATAAGCTGTTTTAGGTGAAAAATCAATATGAAGACAAGACATTACATGTTGACAATAGTCTTTAAAACTCATTTGAATAAAGATGGTATTGTCGTAAATTTTCTGAGGTAATTCACAATCTGTAAAAATAAGCCAATCTATTGTTATATTATCTGTAATCTTTTTATTGAGGCTACAGCTATATAGAAATAAATCAATCCATTCCGGAAATTTACCAAAGTAAGGTATTATAATGGCAATTTTATGCATAGATTACTGTATTTTAGAAACAATAGATAATGTATGATAAACACTACTCTTTACAAACTTAATACCATCAAAAATAGCTTTGTATTTAATACCTGCAATATCCCATCTTGCTTTTAACAAAGAAACTATTAAACTAAACAAAAACGTATAACCAATACAGAATATACTCCAAAGTCGTTTTACCTTTGAGGTTTCAGGAAGATAAATAAAACGATGCCAGAAAATCGTTTTAAAGTGGAAATCAGCATAAATTACCTTTTTCTTCTTTTCCGGGTGCATATTCTCTCCTCCATCCAGATGAACAAAACCATGTTTGTACCAAGTCAATATTTTCAATCCCATTAGATACATCTTATAATACATCACCTGGTCATCTCCTAATGCATATTCAATTTTATCCAACCATAGTTCTTCTTCAAAATGAATCTTCAAAAAATTCTCTTTCGAACACAAAAAGCAGGCTCCTGCATTTGTTTGGGATTGATATATCTCCTTTATTGGAGAAGCATTATAAGAATAACCGGAATTTCTCATTACCTTATATCCCCAATAATCATCATTTCTACGAGCACACATTCTTCCAGATACCCTCATCATAATTTCAGCCGGTAAAGAGCGGGATGAATTTGGAAATATATCAGGAGATATCACATCAGCATGTTCTTGTTGAAGCAACTCCATCATTCTTTCAACCGTATTTTCAGGAAAAGAAAGATCATCATCCAAAAATAAAATATATTCTGTATCAACTTCATCATATGGTAAAGCACGCTGTGCTACCATGCCTTTTTTCACATAAATATATTGTTCTTTTCCGATAGTTTCTTTCGGAATGGAATATCCTTCTGCGATATATACCAAAATCTTTGAGGGTTGAATGGTTTGCTTATTCAACGAATCCAATAATTGTTGATACTTATCTCCAGCTGTTCCCAATGTACGAATCACTACAATATACTCCATTATACTCGTTGATTCATTTTTGTTCCACAATGATATTATCAAGATCCTTTAACCAAGTATTATAAAAACTATTAAGTTTTCCTGTAGTATTATCTATTAGAAATATTTTTTTTTCTAAAAGTGCAGATAATATTAGTACATGTAATCTTGTTGTATATACAATAGAATACTGACTTATAAAATCAATACCAATTTGAACATATGAAGGTCTGTAAAACTTATCTCTTTTAAAATCTTCTACTAACTTCTTATATTTTTTACCAAAAATCCAAAATAAAAATTTGACAGGATAAAAGACCTTATCAATATAATAATATTTCTTAATACTATATTCTATTGTAGGCCAATCATGCACCTCCACTCCTGAAGGAATTTGAAGAGAATTAATATTAGAAAATTCCTTGTCAACCCTTTTTAAATATAATGATTTAGAGCCAGACTTAGGTATTTTATATTTATTTAAATCGATAAAAAATGCCATATCAGGAACAAGTAAAATCTTATTTCTAAAATTTTGCTTTAAGAAATGATAAGAATATTCATCTCTAGCACAGATAATTACATTAGAATAATTTGCATAAAAAACAGCATCTTCTTGTATTAGATTACTATCATTATAAAAAACACTTTGAGGAAGAATAATAATTTTATTTCGAGGATATGCACTTATTATCTTCTTTCGAAAATCAGCATGCTCTCTATATAAATTGCCAAAATTTCCTCCTCCTTGAAGTAAGATTATTACATTCTCTGAAAAATTACGTTCGACATAAAACCGCATATCAGTCGCGTACAAACATCTGTAACGAAGTGCCTTTAAAAAATTTTTAGTACCCTCCCATATCAGAGTATCTCCCAAATTATTATAATAAGGTAAATCTAAATAAACATAATCATTATCAATAAGAGGGGTCAAGTTCGAACTTATTAAATCCATTAACTGTTCTTTTTTTTCCTTTATATTCATAATTTAAATTATATTTTACATCTTAAATATCTTAATGCACTAATATAATTTGCAAAATCAAGTATTAAAGAATGCACCAAACGTCACATAATATTTTCAATTTTGCACTCATAAACAGATAAGAGAAAACATAGAGATGACAATCTGTATGAAAGTTCAAGAACTAATTATAAGTATCTATACTCAACATCCATTTCTATATACTCATCCACACCTCACCTTATCAAGTGTTTACTTAAAGAGTGAACTTACACATTTCTCTATAAATTTCTCATCCCCATAAATGGAAACTATCACTGAGACTTTACTCATACTATTCAAAGTACAGCTTTACTTTATCTTCTATCTAATAATTTTAAATCTACGAAATATTCTTCCTCCCCACCAACGTATACGGAAAAAATAAACCCCCACACAAGGATTGACATACAGATGGACGGGGAAATGAAATTCGGAAGCCTCCTTTACCCAACGATATACTTTCTTTTGTAAAGAACTTAACGACAACTCCTGTTCAATATTTTCATATTGACTAATATATAAATCACTGGCTACTGTTTCTAAGGTCCAGTAATACATCATTATCGCATTATATAAATAATAAGAAGTCAATCTTTTATCTTCTACTTTATACGCATATTCATGGAATATATCGCAAAGGGCAAAAGAATTTGCAAGATTACTGATACGTGGAGTAGACATTATAGAATTTTTACGTTGTCTATACGCATAGAATTGGATAGGAAGATAGCCACATCGATAATTTTTACTAAAAAATTTAATTGCAAAATCTATATCTTCTTGGAATTTCCGATTTTCATCAAAACGCAAACAGCCAATAGCTGATTTGCGAAACATAAAAAGCCAAGAAAAAAATCTACCGTTTATTACAAACTTCATCATCTCATAAGAACCCAATATTTGATTCTTCAATTTTAAGCTTTCTTCCGACAAATCAGGAGTATATAATTGTTTTCCCTTTGCATCTACGTTTACAAGCTCTCCTCTAACGACATCCAAGTTTTTTGATTCTGACTTTTCTATTAATAAAGACAAAATATATTTATCTACCCAATAATCATCCGCATCAAGAAATATTATATATTTTCCAGAGGCTTTATCTATTCCATAATTACGTGCAGATGATAAACCTCCATTAGGCTTATGATAAACTCTGATACGAGAGTCTGTCGAGGCTATTTCATCACATAACTTTCCTGATGAATCTTTACTTCCATCATCAATTAACAATATCTCAAAATCTTTAAAAGTCTGTATTAACACACTGTTAACACATTCATTTAAATAGGTCTCCACATTATATATTGGAATTATAATTGAAACAACAGTATTCAAGACTTCCTTTTTTTTAAATACAACAAAATTGCTGATATCCACAAATAATCGTGCAACATTAACCAATTAATAAATTTACCCTTCCAACTTCTTACTTTTACTCCTTCTATCGCTTCCTTTATTACAGAAGATTTCAGTATAGATATTAACTCTTTCCTTATGTAGGGTATAGAATGAATAGAACTTATATAATAAATATACCTTTTAATGATAAGCATTACTGTTTCATTACAAATCTCTTTTCCATCCCATTTGAAAATATGTTCCAAATTGTGAATCGCCTTTAACAGTTTTTCAAGTATATCCCAATAAATTCTCCAGCTAAAGTTTTGTTTTGATAATCCTATGCCATAACATATATAATGATAAGTAACTTCAGAACTAATCCTAACAGATTTTATATATTGAAGAAATTGATATATAAATAAAGTATCTTCACCATACGAAAGACTTTCATCAAAACGCAAATTATAACGTTTTATAATAGAATGGCGAAATAATTTACCGTATGGAAATATAAATTTAAGCAAACAATCAGTCAAAAACTCTTTCATTTGCTTTTCATTATATACATAATCCTTAAAAGGAGCACTAACCCATTCTTTCCATCCTTCTGCAACATAATAACTTGCAACTATATCATTTTCATCATTCTGATATAGATTAGAAAGATAATTTCTTTCAACCCAATCATCAGAATCAATAAATGTTATCCATTTCCCCTCAGCATTATCTATCCCTATGTTTCTTGCAGAACTTACTCCTCCATTCTCTTTATGAAAGACTTTTATACGCTTATCTTGCTGCGCATATTCATCACAGATAAAAGCTGAATGATCCTTGCTTCCATCGTCGATAAGAAGTAGTTCCCAATCTTCATAAGACTGATTGAGTATACTATCCACACATTTATGCAGTGTACTTTCTGTATTGTAAACTGGTATGATAACAGAGATTTTCGGAGACATCTATTTTATGTAAATTATATTTTATATTGACTTAACACTCTAAATGGAGCTACAGATAATAATTTTTTTTGTATATCACGTATATTTTTATAAGGCAATATGTACTTTTCATACTCTGTAAATAAGGACTTCCAAGTATCTTCCTTTAGATAAGAATCAAAATTCTCAATTCCGTCATAAAACGGAATATCAACCGAAGAAAAATAATCATGAAACTTAAAACCATCAGTATCTATATATCCCTTTTTTATCCATAAAGCGGGTATACCATAAGCATGGGAAAGAATGATGCCATGCAAAGAAGTGGATAATACATACCGACATGAGGTTAACTCTGAAATAAAGTTTTCTATATCCGCCGTACGAATATCCAAAACCTTATAATGTTCTCCATATTTTTTTTTAAAGGATTCGACCTCCTTCCAATGGGGAATAATAACCACATCCCTTACTTTATTTTCAGTCGGAGAAACAATTAAAGGAAGCAATAAAGCTGGATCACCAAAAGCATTGCAATGCCTAAATCCCATAGCGATCAATTTATCATTTGTAAGTTTTCCTCTTATAGCCAAGACCTTTCCTCCTCTAAAAGATTCATTCCAATTCATAAATCCACTTCCCCATACTATACTTTTTTTATTCCCCAAAGCCATAATAGAACCTACAGCTAATAAATTTTTTTCAAAAAAAAACAAGGTTTTCGTAATTTCCTTTATGGTTCTTCTTCCTTTCAAAAAATCTATCAGCAAACCAATTTGTCCTTTAATTCCTAAGAAGTAAAAATCTTTATATTTAACAGGCAAACCTGATAACTTATTTACAATATAAGGACTTAATAAATCACCTAAATTCAATTTATTCCAATAAACTAACTTTATATACTTCATTATCTCTAACAAGAAATAGATTTAACAAAACAACAAGCTTATCATGCGTTTTTTAGAATATGAGATTTTCAGAAGATATAGAATAAGTAAAATAGAAAAATGAGAATGTCTTTTGCACCACAGAAGAACTTTAAAAGTTTCAACTTTCGAAGGATTAGCTCCCAAAAAATAATCTATAGTGATCCGAACTATCTTATACCACCAAAGCGATATAGAAAAATCGACATTCTTTTTCTTTAATTTATGATATATATAATTCTTTTCTTCTAAATTCTCTATAATAAAGTCAGCACTAATAGACTTAGAAATGTTATTAGCATGCAATCGGTAAATACCAACAGGATCACTCTCAATATAAATATCACCAACGAGCAAAGCTCTCATATAAAGAGGACAGTCATTTACCATATACATATTATCAATTCCAGCAGCTATTAATTTTTCTCTCCGGAATACAGCAAAAGAAGGATTAGGCTTATACCATTTAAACTGAAAACCTGACATATATTCCATTCCTTTAACGTATCCTTCAATATTAATACAGACTTTTTCATATTTTAATGTATCTTCATACTTGTTTATTGAGTTAGCTGCTACCACCGATAACTCTGGATATTGACTAAAAATAGAAATTGCTCTCTCATAAAAATGAGGGTCAATAAAATAATCATCATCATCTATGAAAGCTACATATTCCCCTTTTGATTCTAAAAAGCCTTTTCTTCTACTTTTCCCTGCATTTAAAGGAATCTCATTAATAATATATTTCCAAGTTGAAGGAAACTGAGTTGACAATAAGAAATTATTCGTTCCATCCGAACAATTATCAGAAACAATAATAACTTCAATATCTTGAAAAGTTTGCTTTTCCAAACTCTTCAATAACTCTTTCAGCATTTCTAATCGATTATGCGTAGGTATTATAATACTTAACATGATACTATCGATTTAAGAATTTTAATCGAATTTTTAAATACGAATTATAAATAAATAAACGTTCATCAACAGAGCATCCTATGATCCATATACTGCATATAGAACTAAAAATACTTAATATAGAAACAAGAATAAATCTTATCCATCCTTCTTCCATAGAAATATACGTTACTAACGGAATAATAGATGAACATAAAGTTACAAAAAAGACATTTGCACAGATTCGTTTTAAAAACCATGCTATTGATAAATCTATATTAGTGCGTAAAATATGCAATCTCAAAAATAGACAACAAACAGAAACAAATAAAGCAATTAATAGTGTACACTCTGGTTGGAACTTTAATTTAAGGAATAAATATGATAAAGGAAAATTCGTAAGTAACATTCCTCCAACCATTATCTGATATTTTTTTATTTTTCCTGTTGCTGATTGAGCTGTTATGATAGTATTTGAGAGAATATCTACCATACTAATAAGCAAGACAAGCCTTACAAAATTTACTGTATGATCAGGATAATTTTTCAGCCATAAGGTTAAAATAAAATTCGTCTCAAATAATATAGGTAATGCTAAGACTAACATTATATAAAAAGAAAAACGTGTTCCCCGTTCAATAAGTTTCCACATATATTCATAATCTCCTGATGCGTAAGATTTGGTTATCTGTGGATTTAAAGCGGTCATAAAATTACCCACAAACGAAGTCACTGCTCCAGCAACAGTAGCAGAAAGTCCACGAGCTGTATTTATAACCGGGCCGATAAATAAGTTTAATAATACATTTACACCTTGATCTTTTAAAACAACTGCAGTACCTCCTATAAAATTCCAACCTGTGAAAGCCCACATTTTTTGCCAACACTCTTTATCAAACAATAGTTGTAAACGACATTCCTTAAAATGTTTTCTACAAAAAAAAGTATAATATAATTGAAAAAGCAATGCTATAAGCAACAACAAAACAGCATACAAAACTAGACGATCAAAAGGCAATGGTACATAAGCAATAAATAATATAACCAATAATCGTAGTATAATATTTGCAATACCTATATAAGCAAATATATCCATCCTCTCATGAGATATAATCAAAGCATTGTATGGAACCCCCAAAAGTCCAATCATAAATGATATGATAGAAGTATGAAATACCCAATTAGCAGCATATAATCGATCATTAGGCATTACCATTTTGGTATTTAAAAACCATCCTCCAATTGTCTCTGAAACAATCAATATAATAAAAGCTAAAGCTATATGAATCAATAAAGATGTAGAAAAATAGCGTTGTAAAAGTTTCTGATTTCCTCTTCCTAACTCAAATGTTAAAAAACGACTGGCGGAATGTGATAAAGCACCTGAAATTAAGGAAAACATAGCAACAAAGCCTCCTACCACATTATATATTCCATAATCTTCTACCCCTAATGCCTGCAAAACCACACGAGAAGTATACAAGGATACCAGCATGCCAAAGAGCATGCGTACGTAAAGCATCAGGGTATTCTTGGCGATGCGTTTTGTATTTTCCTGTTGTGTAGTCATTTATTTACTGCTGATCAGGCGTTTCCAAAATGATGTCTTTCTTTTTTCTTCATTCCCCTGAAGCCCCTGTAAATAGCGTTCATAACTCCATCTATGGGTAACCATTTCGTAAACTGCTCCCCAGTCCGGTAGTCCGCCTACATTGCGATCGTCAATGAACAGGTCGGCTTTGAGTTTTCTGCAAGGAGTAGAGGGGTTTTCTTTAGCATGTTCTTCCGGGTAGTTGCTGTTGACTGCATAGAATTCCAGACCTCTTTCCCGGCAGAATTCTACTGCCTCGTCCAGTAATTTACCTTCGCGTACGGTCCAGAGTATCAATTGATGATGTTCTGCCTGTAATTGCTTGAGAGTTACAATGGCAAAAGGAATCTCTTTCCCGATATGTGGATATCGGTGTTCCACGATGGTTCCGTCAAAGTCTACGGCTATGATCATCTTTTAATAATTTTAAAGTTTGGAAATTGGCAGAAACGGATAGCGTTTGCAAATAGCTTGTTCATCAGCTATCAGTTTTTGTTGCTGCTCCGGCTGGGTATCGGCATATCGCTCTGCGATGACCTTTATGATTTTATGAGTTTCCTGACACAGATTGTCTATTTCTTTTAGTTCTCCCGGCTGGAGCTTATAATATATCTTTTCACAGTATTTTCCAATCCCTTTTAGGATTAGTAACTGTACTTGAGCTGCATTCGATAATTCCTTTGTTAACATCCAGTATCGGGATTTCATGATCCATTGTTCCAGGCTTCGGGCTAAAACCATCAGGTCAAGACGGTTTTGGGGATAAAAAAAACACTGGGCGATATCTGACTGAAATGAAATGAATTCATCATTATATGTGAGAGCCTGGGATCCGTTTTGTGTTTCTTGTCGCTGGCGGATGTATTCGTCAACATTCTCAAAACTTTCTTTACTGATTCCTCCGATAGCTACGGTCATGTTGCCGACGGTAGTAACCAGACACTTGTCGCGGGCGATACGGATGCAATAACCTTCCATACCGGTCAGAACTCCGGACGTTATTTTAATTAGTGTATGGTTTGGGGAATAATAATCAAAGGAATGGGGCATAAAGCGAATGTGATGAGGATTTATTTGGGAAAGCTGCATGAAAGGTTGCATGACGCGATCAGGAATAATTGCTGTTTTTTGGGTACTGCAATCCTTTACAAGATACAGATCTATTGCTATCTGGTTCAGATAGTTTTGTATTTCCCGGCTGTTTCCTTGAATGAAAATAAGACCTGATATAGTAGGCCGTTCTGTTTTCCTCACATGGCTTTTACCACGTTTGTATGCAATACTTTTATGAATGAATGTTTTGAATTTTAATATTAGTTTTTCATTAATAGTTTCTACTTTGGCATGATGGACAAAAAGATAACACCAAGAGTTGGTTGGGCTGTCTTGAGGACAAATCTTCTCTTTCGGACCTGGGTTTTGAGGCTCGTTCTGAACTTTGTCCTTAATGACTTTAGAAGAAGTATCTGTACTATACAGTGGCATCGAGACTTTTTCTAATTTATGTTGGGTTTAGTGCTTCGATTTCTTTTTATTGAACTCATATGCACCTCTCTTTTATAAATGAAGTTTGGAACTTTATTCATAATAATTGCTTCTGGGCAGTTTGTCCATTGGTTTTCTGTCTTTTAAGGTCTATCTCTTATGAAGAGATGGAGTGCCTGTGATATATCTTTAAGACACAGCATATTATATATTTCTGGAAGTTTTTTTACTAAAACATCTTTTTAGGTATTTAGTTAAAATCAAACTTTATACACAGATTCCTTCTCTCTTTATAATAGTTTTTGTATCTTTGTCGTGAAAAATCCATCTCTTCATAAGAGATAGAGTGATTTATAAAACAAGTGTGGATTATATTTTATTGATTATCATTCTATTCGCTTTATCTATAATAGAACTGTCGAGGGAGGCAAGATAGATTCGTGTTGTGCTTTCAGAGTCGTGTCCCATTCCTTCGCTTATTACTCCAATCGGAATATTTTGGCTTTTAGCTATGCTGGCCCAGGAATGACGGGCTACATACATTGTGATATGAGATGGCAGTTCCAGGATTTTGGAGATTTTTCTTAGTTTGTGATTAATCAGATGAAGCGCATTTCTATATTGCTTCAGTTCTTCTTTTTGATGTTGTATAATAGGTAGCAGGTATTCCGTAGGAGTTGGACCATATTTGTCAACGATATCTTGCATGCATTTCTCCCATCGGATAAATAATAGCTGTCCGGTTTTTCTTCTTCTATAGATCAATACTTCATTATGTAGATCTTTTTTCTTCAGATAGGCCATATCTATAAATGACATGCCTCGGGTGTAGAAGCTGAAAAGAAACATGTCTCTGGCGAAATCGAGGGAGGTATCATATGACAAATCTTGTAATTTTAATTGTTTGATCGTTTTGAAAGGAACAGCGCGTTTGACGGTCTTTCCTATACCTGTGTAAACATGTCTGAAGGGATAGTGTTGGGTGGTCAGTTCTTTGTCTACGGCACGGTTGTAAGTTGCCCGGAGGATACGCATATAAAATGAAATAGTGTTCATTGAAATACCTTTTTGCTGTAAGTGAGCCTGGTAGCTTTGTATGAGGTCGGAGGTTATGTCATCGAACAAGATGTCATGTCCTTCTCTGAAGGTCATGAAGCTGTTGAGTGTTGTCTGATAGGTTTCGGCTGTACGTATTCTGTATAGGGATTTTAATTGTTTGATAATGTATTGCATGAAAGCAAAAAGGGATTGTTCTTTGGTGTTTTGGTGAAATTGAAAGACAATTTCATCTGCGGTATATCCGCTAGGACGCTTGTCAAGCGATGTAATGATCTTGATTAACCGTTCTTGATCCCATTTAATTTTTTCTCTGGTGTCTTGAAGAATTGAGAAACGATTTTGAGAGGAACGGGGATCAATAATGTATTCTTCTTGCTGATTCCATTCGGAAGAAAGTATTTTATAATTGGTACTGATCTGGCGTACCATGCGTCCATGAATCACTTGGTAGTATATAGATCCCATTTTTCCGGTAACAGTGGACGGCCTGAATTTTACTTTTACTGATGTCATATTTTTCTGGTTTTATAATTAGTTAATAAGTTGTTTTCATAAACAGATGAAATCTTAAGTGGTTTAGAGGTGTTGTCTGTATTTAAGGGAATGAAGATAGATATTCATTTTTTAGATATACCAGAATTCTCTATCTTTGCATAGGCATAAGTTTATCAGACAAACATTTCTTAAGAATTTTATATTTATGTATACCAATAAGGAAATATGGAATGTGACATATCCCATATTCTTGGGACTTTTGGCACAAAATGTAATCAATGTTACGGATACGGCTTTTCTGGGACATGTCGGTGAAGTGGCACTGGGAGCTGCAGCTATGGGAGGATTGCTTTATATTTGTGTCTATACAGTTGCTTTTGGTTTCAGTGTCGGATCGCAGATTTTAATAGCCCGCCGGAATGGAGAAGGAAACTTCCGGGCTGTGGGACCGATTATGTGGCAAGGTTCGGCCTTTAGTTTGGGTATGGCCGTTGCTTTGCTGATACTTATGTATGGGTTTGCTGAGCCTTTGATAAGGATGCTGATTACTTCGGATGCCATATTTACGGCAACTTATGAATTTTTTGTCTGGCGTATCTGGGGATTCCTTTTTGCATTTGTCAATGTCATGTTCCGGGGGCTTTATATTGGAATTACACGGACAAAGGTGTTGACAATGAATGCCATCGTGATGGCTCTGGTCAATGTGTTTCTGGATTATGTGCTGGTCTTCGGTGAATTAGGTTTTCCGGAAATGGGAGTACGGGGGGCAGCTTTGGCTTCGGTAATAGCAGAGGCTTCCTCACTGGTGTTTTATCTGGTTTATACGTATTGGAAGGTTGATCTGAAGAAATACGGATTGAATCATTTTGGACGTTTCAATCCGGAAATGGTATTACGGATTTTGCGTATATCCTGTTTTACAATGGTACAGTATTTTTTGGCTATGGCCATTTGGTTCGTTTTCTTTATGGCTTTGGAGCGGCTGGGACAGAGACAGCTGGCGATTGCGAATATTGTGCGGAGCGTTTACGTTGTTTTATTGATTCCCGTACAGGCACTTTCTACCACCGCCAATACGCTGGTGAGTAATCTGATCGGTTCGGGAGGAGTATTGAAGGTTGTCGGGTTGTTACATCGCATTGCCCGGATGTCTTTTCTGATTATGATTGTATGTGTGCTCCTCTGTCTGCTTTTCCCTCAGGCCATTCTTTCAGTCTATACCAGTGAGGCTGCTCTGGTCATGGAGTCTGTTCCTGCATTGAATGTAGTGTGCGGTGCCATGCTGATTGCGGCTGTGGCTAATGTATATTTTAATGGAATCTCCGGAACAGGAAATACGCAGGCGGCCCTGGTGCTTGAGATTGGAGTGCAGGTCTTTTATGCTCTTTATGTGGTCGTTGTAGGAATGATACTTAGGGCTCCGGTGCACATTTGTTTTACAACGGAAGTGATTTATTATATGCTGATGCTAGGTTTCAGTTTATTGTATCTGAAAAAGGCCCGATGGCAAAACAAGAAGATTTAAGGTATTGAGTGTTATATTGTAAAAATGGAAAAGATTTGTTGGAAGGGACATGCTTCGATGTTCGGAGCAAATGTTATGTGGGGACTGATGTCTCCGATTTCTAAGTTTATAATGGTTGGTGGAGCTGTAACTCCATTGGTTGTCACCGATCTGCGTATTGGAGGTGCAATGGTGCTGTTTTGGATTGCTTCCTTTTTTCAGAAGCCGGAACATGTGAATCATAAGGATCTGGCAAGTTTGTTCGTTGCTTCCCTTCTGGCCATTGTGTTTAATCAGGGATGTTTTATCTTCGGAGTGAGCTTGAGCTCTCCGGGAGATGCTTCAATCATTACAACCAGCATGCCGCTCTGGGCCATGGTGCTGGCAGCTGTCATTTTAAAGGAACCGATCACGGGAAAGAAAGTGCTGGGAATTGCGGCTGGAGCCGGTGGAGCTTTGTTGCTGATTTTAGGAAGCGGACAAGGTGTTCAGTCGTCTGTTGGAAATGAGGATACAGCTATTTGGGGTGATTTGCTGGTTATGCTGGCTCAATGTTGTTATGCGCTGTACATTGTTCTGTATAAGGATTTTGTAAATAAGTATTCATTGGTAACCATTATGAAATGGATGTTTACTTATGCCTTTATTTGTACATTGCCTTTCTCTGCCAGTGATCTGATGAAAGTGAATTGGGCTGGTTTGCAATGGACGGAGATCGGGGGACTGGCTTTTATTGTGATCGGTGCCACTTTTATCAGTTATATGCTGGTTGTCGTGGGGCAGAAGAATCTTCGGCCGACCGTAGCCGGAATGTACAATTACATCCAGCCGCTTGTTGCTTGCATCGTAGCCATTTGCTGGGGAATGGATTCCTTTAATCTGGTGAAGGGGATTGCCGTTGTATTGATTTTCGGTGGAGTATATCTGGTGACTGCCAGTCGCAGCCGGAAGGAAATGGAAGCCTACGAAGCAGAGCGTCAGGCTTCCGGAAAATAAAGAGCTTTTCGGATAGAGATTGTCATTCTTCTGAAATTTATTCGATTATTCCAGTTATTTTCCGTATTTTTGCACCCCGTGCGATAAAATGCATTGTTACAAGTAAATAAATAATAAAGCAAAGATATATGTTCGATAATTTAAGTGAAAGACTTGAGCGGTCATTCAAGATATTGAAAGGTGAAGGAAAGATCACTGAAATCAATGTTGCAGAGACCCTGAAAGATGTACGTCGTGCTTTGTTGGATGCCGACGTGAACTATAAAGTGGCAAAGAACTTCACGGATACAGTGAAGGAGAAGGCTTTGGGACAAAATGTATTGACAGCCGTAAAGCCTAGCCAGTTGATGGTAAAGATTGTACATGATGAGCTGACCAAGCTGATGGGTGGTGATACGGCTGAAATCGAATTGAAGAATCGTCCGGCTGTTATCCTGATGTCAGGTCTGCAAGGTTCCGGTAAGACTACATTCTCCGGAAAGCTGGCTCGCATGCTGAAGATGAAAAAGAACCGTAAGCCTTTGCTGGTTGCTTGTGACGTTTATCGTCCGGCTGCAATCGAGCAGTTGAAGGTGTTGGGACAGCAGGTTGAAGTACCTGTGTATAGCGAACCGGAAAGCAAGAATCCTGTACAGATTGCATTGAATGCCATTCAGGAAGCAAAGGCAAAAGGATATGATCTGGTTATTGTCGATACAGCAGGTCGTCTGGCTATCGATGAACAGATGATGAATGAGATTGAAGCGATTAAGAATGCTATCAATCCGGATGAAACATTGTTTGTCGTTGATGCGATGACCGGACAGGATGCCGTGAATACGGCACGTGAATTCAATGAACGTCTGGACTTCAATGGTGTAGTACTGACGAAGTTGGATGGTGATACACGTGGTGGTGCGGCTTTGTCTATCCGTACAGTGGTAAACAAACCGATTAAGTTTGTCGGTACCGGTGAAAAACTGGATGCAGTAGATCAGTTCCATCCGGCTCGTATGGCTGACCGTATATTGGGAATGGGTGATATCGTATCTTTGGTAGAACGTGCTCAGGAACAATACGATGAAGAGGAAGCAAAGCGCTTGCAGAAGAAAATCCAGAAGAATCAGTTTGACTTCAATGACTTCCTGACTCAGATTCAGCAAATCAAGAAGATGGGTAACCTGAAGGAACTGGCTTCCATGATTCCGGGTGTAGGTAAAGCCATCAAGGATATTGATATTGATGATAATGCCTTCAAGAGCATCGAAGCAATTATTTATTCCATGACACCGCAGGAACGTACTCATCCTGAAATTCTGAACGGCAGCCGTCGTACACGTATCGCTAAAGGTAGCGGAACGAATATTCAGGAAGTAAACCGTTTGCTGAAACAGTTTGATCAGACCCGTAAAATGATGAAGATGGTGACTGGCAGCAAAATGGCTGGCATGATGCAGAAAATGCAGAAGATGAAAAAATAAATGTTCATTGGCTGAACTTATCAATCAGGCACGAAATGCGTAGGATCGCATTTTCGTGCCTGATTTCTTTTATTATTCCTGATACAGCAGATATTTCTTTCGGATGTCTTTGTACTTTTCCAGGGCGGGTTGCCAGGACTGCCTGATTTCTTTTTCTGTTTTACCTTGCAGGATATCCCGTCGCACCTGATCTGTTCCCATCAATAAATCAAACCAGCGAGGGCGGGTGAAAAATTCTTTTTCAGCATTAAAGGTTTTATCTTTAGCAGCTTTGGCCCGATAAAGCCGGTAAAATTCCAGTATGTATTTGAGAGAGAATCCCTGAGGCAGGTCGCGTTCGGCTTCTTCAGGAAGGGTTCCGTTGGTTGTTGTTCGGGAAGTGTGAGCCCCAGATGCTGGCGTTGCTGTCTGATCCCGGAAATCAACTCCGTAACAGATGCGGTCCTTGTGGAGCGGGTTCTTGTCGAAACCTTCTAGAGAACAGGGTGTGAACTGGAAGCTGAAGGCATTGGTATATGGACTTCCTATCACCTGAAAAGGATATTCTGTTCCACGTCCGATACTGACGGATGTTCCTTCAAAAGGACAGAGAGACGGGTATAAGGCAATGGCACGGTCGTTGGGCAGATTGGGAGACGGTTTGACAGGAAGTGAATAGGGCTGTCCGTGTTTCCAGCCTTTCACTGGGATAACGGTCAGCTGGCAGGACAGATTCTTTCCCAGCCATCCTTCTCCATTGATCATTTGGGCTAATTCGCCGACGGTACATCCATGAAGAACCGGAACGGGCAGCATTCCGACGAAACTTTTCCAGTTGGGGCGTAATACCGGTCCGTCTACGTAGTCACAGGGATTCGGACGGTCCAGGACTATGACTTCCTTTCCTTGTTCTGCACAGGCTTGCATGACATAGTAGAGTGTACTGATATAGGTGTAGAAACGGGCTCCTACATCTTGGATGTCGAATACCATTACATCCAGATCTTGCAATTGTTCCGGTAACGGCTTTTTGTTTTTGCCATAAAGTGATATAATGGGAAGTCCGGTGCGGATATCTTTTCCGTCCCGGATGGTTTCTCCTGCGTCAGCGGTTCCCCGGAAGCCATGTTCCGGAGCAAAAATCCGAATGAGTTTTACCTGTGTATTCAAGGCATCCGGCAAGGGAGTTGTTCCGCATCGGGAAGTCTGATTGATCACTAAACCGGTCCGTTTGTTTTTTAATAAAGGGAGCAGAATGTCTAATTGGTCGGCTCCATTCCGAACCTGGGGATTCACAGCCAGGACGGGAGAGAGGAAGAATAACAGTTCGCAAAGGAATAATGTGATATATTTCATCATGTCTTAGATTATTTTTGTAGTTTTGTAGATTGCAAATATAAACATAAAAAATTATGAATCCTTTAGCTTTAATAGACAAATATTATCCGGAAGAGAATGAATTGAAACATATTTTGCTGACACATAGCCGTTCGGTAGCGGACAAGGCTCTGGCAATGGCCCGCAATCATCCGGAACTGAATCTGGATCTGGTTTTTGTAGAGGAAGCAGCCATGTTGCATGATATAGGAATTTTCAGGACGGATACGGATGGAATTCATTGTTTTGGCACGTATCCTTATATTTGTCATGGATATCTGGGATCAGAACTTGTGGCTGCTGAAGGTTTTCCGAAACATGCTCTGGTGTGCGAACGTCATACGGGAGCCGGTCTTTCCCTGCAAAGTATTCTGGAACAGAATTTACCGGTTCCGCATCGTGAGATGGTGCCGCTCAGTCTGGAAGAACAGATTATTTGTTTTGCTGATAAATTCTTTTCCAAAACGAAACTAGACCGGGAGAAGAGTGTGGAAAAAGCACGGAACAGTATTGCCAAGTATGGTGAAGAAGGATTGATCCGCTTTGATCATTGGTGTGAACTCTTTTTATAGTCTTAAAATTGCATTAAAAGTTAAGGCTTTCGCATGAATTTGCGACAGATTATTTACCTTTGCACCGCAATTGCGTAAAAAACAACTGAATGACGTCATTTAAAAGAACTACATATTCACTGATATTGCTGTTTGTGGTGGGCTTTTTCTGCTCATTTTATGCTGAGGCCCAGCGCGTAAGAGGGAAGCGGCAACGGGGAAATCCGGAAACAGCCGAACGGATGGATTCTGTACAGGGAGACTCTCTGTATGCAGACAGTCTGGCTCTTGCCGATACAACCCGGAAAAAGAAGGAGCCTCTGGATGCTCCTGTCCAGTATGAGGCAGCAGATTCAATCGTCTTTACGCAGGGAGGTTATGCTCATTTGTTTGGTGATGGTAAGGTGAACTATCAGAATATAGAACTGACTTCCGCCTTGATTACCATGAACATGGACAGCAGTACGGTATATGCACGTGGTATTGCCGATACGACAGGTGTGGAATCAGGAACTCCGGTCTTTAAAGACGGTGAGACTCCTTATGAGTCAAAGGTGATGCGATATAACTTCAAGACGAAGAAGGGTTTTATCAACAGCATTGTAACTCAGCAGGGGGAAGGTTATGTAACCAGCCAGGATGCCAAGAAAAATGAAGATGATGTCATTTTCATGCGTAACGGAATGTACACGACATGCGACAATCATGAGCATCCGCATTTTTATCTGAGACTTTCACAGGCCAAAGTACGCCCGAAGAAGAATGTGGTCTTCGGACCGGCGCAGCTGGTGGTGGAAGATGTGCCTTTGCCTATTGCCGTGCCTTTTGGCTTTTTCCCGTTTAACAGCAGTTATTCGTCCGGATTCATTATGCCGACTTATGGAGACGAATTGAACCGTGGTTTCTACCTGCGAGACGGAGGATATTATTTTGCCATCAGTGACCGGATGGATTTGAAACTGCTGGGTGAAATCTTTACGAAAGGTTCGTGGGGAGTGTCGGCTGCTTCTAATTACAACAAGCGCTACAGGTTCAGCGGTAATTTCAATTTCAGTTATCTGGTGACAAAGACCGGTGAAAAGAATATGCCGGACTATTCGGTATCCAAGGACTTTAAGTTACAGTGGAGCCACCGGCAGGATGCCAAGGCTAATCCGAACAGTTCTTTCTCTGCCAGTGTAAACTTTGCGACCAGTAGTTATGACCGCTCGAATCTTTCCAGCTTGTATGATCCGAACCAGTATTCTCAGAATACGAAAGCTTCCAGTGTCAGTTATTCACGCAGTTTTCCTTCTATTGGTTTGAATATCTCGAGTACATTCAATGTGACGCAAAATACCCGTGACTCATCCATGACGATGACATTGCCTGATTTGAATATTTCGTTAAACCGTATTTATCCGTTCAAGCGTAAAAAGTCAGTTGGAGACCAGCGCTGGTATGAAAAGATTTCTTTCCAGTATACTGGTAGTTTGACCAATTCAATCAGTACGAAGGATAATTTGCTGTTTAAAACTCCGCTGAACCAGTGGGATAACGGTATGCAGCATAAGATTCCGGTAACGGCAACTTTCTCTTTATTCAAGTATATTAATATTGTACCTTCGTTCAATTATACCGAACGCTGGTATTTGCGGAAAGTAAAACAGAGTTATGATCCTGCTTCAACGGCAAGCGGACATGTGCGAAGAGATACCATCAACGGCTTTAATCGTGTCTATGATTACAATATGTCCGTGCAGATGAATACGAAACTGTATGGTATGTACAAGCCGTTGTTTATGAAGAGCAAGGAGCTGCAGATCCGTCATGTGTTCACTCCGACGGTAAGTTATACTTATACTCCGAACTTCGGTGCTTCACGCTACGGCTATTATGATACCTATACCTATACGGATGAATATGGTGAAGTCCGTACGGTACAGTATTCCCTGTATGAAGGAGCGGCCTACGGAACTCCGGGTAAGGCGATGTCGCAGAATATCAGTTTCTCGATTGACAACAATGTGGAAATGAAGATGCGTTCAGACAAGGATAGTACTGGATATAAGAAAGTGAGTCTGATAGACCAGCTGGGAGCTAACTTGTCGTATGATATGGCCAATAAGAAATGGAGTGACTTGCAGATGAATTTGCGTCTGAAGTTCCCCAACAACTATACTTTCAACATGAATGCTTCGTTTGCCACTTATGCCTATCAGTTCGATAAGAGTGGAAATATCGTGGTCGGTGACCGGACGGAATGGTCTTACGGCCGGTTCGGACGTTTCCAGGGATATAGCGGATCATTCTCTTATACGTTGAACAATGATACTTTCAAGAAGTTGTTTGGCAAGAAAGAAGATAAAGAAGATAAGAATAAGGAAAATCCGGAAGAAGGTGAAGAGAAAGAAGACGGCACAACGGATCAGCAGAAGACCAATTCCAACATGCGTAAAACGGAAGCTGCTTCGATGGATTCGGACGGATATCTGGCCTTTAAGTTTCCATGGAGTTTAAGTTTGAGCTATAGCTACAGTATCCGTGAGAATCAGGATAAGGAAAAGTTCAATATCAAGAAGATGCGTTATCCGTATAAGCTGACTCATTCGTTGAATATTTCCGGAAACTTCAAGATCGGAAGCCGGTGGAATATGAGTTACTCAAGCGGTTACGACTTTACTTCGAAAGAAATGTCTATGACGACGTTGAATATTACCCGTGACTTGCACTGCTTTAATATGAGTTGTGGTTTGGTCTTCGGGCCGTTTACTTCATATAATTTCTCTATCCGGGCAAATTCTAGTATGCTGCGCGATGCTTTGAAGTGGGATCAGCGAAGCAATACGGGTAGTTCCGTTACCTGGTATTAATTGTAGACAGACTGAAACAAATCGCCTCCGTCCTGTTGGGTTATCAGATCAGGACGGAGGCGATTTGTTTTGGGAAGACCGGTGTTACCATACGATGGGTGTTTCCCCATGCTGTATCAGGTATTCGTTGGCACGGCTGAAATGCCGGTTGCCGAAGAAGCCGTTGTAAGCTGAAAGAGGAGAGGGGTGGACAGATGTCAGTACCAGGTGTTTGTTCCGGTCAATGAAAGCACCTTTCTTTTGTGCATATGATCCCCACAGGATGAAGACCAGGTGTTTCCGCTTTTCTGCAAGTGCCCGGATGGCTGCATCCGTGAATTCTTCCCATCCCTTGCGCTGATGTGAGCCGGCCTGATGAGCTCTTACTGTCAGTGTAGCATTGAGCATCAGGACTCCCTGTTCGGCCCATCGGGTCAGATTTCCGGTAGCCGGAATAGGGGTTCCCAGATCATCGTGGATTTCTTTGAATATGTTTTGCAGGGAGGGCGGAAAAGGAACACCGTCATTCACGGAGAAACAGAGACCATGAGCCTGTCCCGGACCGTGATAAGGATCCTGTCCGATGATAACGACTTTTACTTTATTGTAAGGACAAAGATTAAAAGCGTTGAATATCAGTTTGCCTGGAGGATATACCGTGGTTGTCTGGTATTCCTGTCTTACGAAATCAGTCAACCGGATAAAATAATCCTTTTCGAATTCGGGGGCAAGTACTTCTTTCCAGGTTTCTTCTATTTGTACATTCATAATTGATCGGCTTACAGGAGTTAAATTAAAGGCATATTCAGGCGGCTGCATTCCTGCCGCATGTCTTCCGGCCAGATGCTGGCTTGTATTTCTCCGATATGTGCTTTTTTCAGGTAGAGCATACACAGTCTGGACTGCCCGATACCGCCGCCAATGCTCAGCGGAAGAGAACCTTCCAGCAGACGACGATGGAAGTACAGTTTTTCGCGTTCTTCTTTTCCTGTCAGTTCCAGCTGTTTCAGCATGGCTTCCTTGTTGACACGGATACCCATGGATGAGAGTTCCATGGCACGGTCGAGCACGTCATTCCATACCAGCAAGTCCCCGTTGAGACCGGCCAGTCCGGTTTTCGGATCAATGGTCGACCAGTCATCATAGTCCGGTGCGCGCAGATCATGGGGCTGTCCGTTGCTCAGTTTGCCACCAATTCCGATGATGAAGACTGCCCCGTAATGTTGGGTGATCAGGCTTTCCCGTTCTTTGGGAGTTTTGTCGGGATACATTTGGAGGAGCTCTTCGGCGTGGATAAAATGGATGTCATTGGCCAGGAAAGGAGTGATCTGCGGATACATTTCGCAAACCATGTATTCCGTGCGTCGCATTGCCGCATAGATACGTGTAACGATGTTTTTCAGGAAATCCATGTTCCGTTGTTCGGGAGTGATGACCCGTTCCCAATCCCATTGATCCACGTAAAGTGAATGCAGGTTGCCCAGTTCTTCATCAGCCCGGATCGCATTCATGTCGGTGTAGATTCCGTATCCGGGTTCAATGTTATAATCAGCTAAAGTAACTCTTTTCCATTTGGCGAGTGAGTGCACGACTTCAGCACGCTGGTCGCCCAGATCCTTGATGGGAAAGGAAACGGCACGTTCCACACCATTCAGGTCGTCGTTGATACCCATACCTGTCAGGACAAATAAAGGTGCCGTGACACGGCGCAAACGGAGTTCGGAGGACAGATTTTGCTGGAAGAACTCTTTGATCTGCTTAATACCCAGCTCAGTCTGTTTCATGTCGAGCAGTTGCTGATAGTGTGTAGGTTTTATAAGGTAACTCATAGTTTTTTAATATTAATGGATAATCGTTGGCAAAGATAGGTATATTTTGTAAATATGCAATTAATTTTTATGTAAAGTAGTCAATTTGATTTCTTTTTCTTTTGTTTATTGAAAGTTTTGATAGTTTTGTCTGTTGGGGTAAAGAAAAGATTTTGTAATTTTTTAGCCGATTCATTAGGAAGAAAGCTAAGGAAATTGTATTTTTGCTGCGCATTTGAGGAATGCACCCGTAGTTCAATGGATAGAATAATGGATTCCGGTTCCATCGATTGGGGTTCGACTCCCCACGGGTGTACTACTTTGAGAATATTTGATAATGAAGACTCACTAAATCGGCTAATTTAGTGAGTCTTTCTTTTTAAGAGATTAGCCATTAAATCGACAGTTGTATGAATTATGCTTTTGAAATCTGTGCCAATTCAGCAGAAAGTTGTGTGGCTGCACAGGAAGGCGGAGCCAACCGCGTAGAATTGTGCGCGGCTATTCCGGAAGGTGGAACAACTCCTTCGTATGGAGAAATCCGTATGGCACGCAAGTTGATTGATATCCGTTTGCATGTGATTATTCGTCCGCGTGGAGGAGATTTCCTTTATTCACCGGTTGAGATTGAAACCATGGAAGAAGATATTTGCATGGCTCGTCAGGCAGGAGCTGACGGAGTGGTGTTTGGTTGTCTGACTCCGGAGGGTGAACTGGATATGCCTGCTATGGAGCGTCTGATGAAGGCGGCAGAAGGAATGGCTGTGACTTTCCATCGGGCTTTTGATTATGTAAAAGATCCGAAGCAGGTATTGGAAACACTGATTCAGCTGGGAGTGGACCGTGTGCTGACTTCCGGACAGCAGCCTGTGGCTATCAAGGGAGCGGCATTGCTGGCTGATCTGGTAAAACAGGCCGACGGACGAATTGTGATAATGCCGGGTTGTGGTGTCAATGAATCGAATATTGCGGAACTGGCCCGTTTGACAGGAGCTTCGGAGTTCCATTTCTCTGCACGTGAGAATAAGGAAAGTCAGATGAAGTTGCGTAATCCTGCCTTGTCGATGGGAGGTACTGATATGGATGAATATATGCATCCGGTAACAACTGCCAAGCGTGTACGCAATACCATACAGGCTTTGAAGTCTTCGCTTTAAGGCTGTCTGAAAAAGCCCGCGGGCTTTTAGCAAAAAGGTTTCGGCGTTTAATCAAAAACGCCGAAACCTTTTTTATTTTTGTCTCGTTCTTTTTTCAGCCGGATCAGAGGCCGTGGATCACGTGCAGCATCTGTTCACCCAGACCGATGGTATATCCTTGAGACTGGAATACAACCCGGTTGAATGTGTCACCAATGATGAATACCGGCAACTGTCCGCCGTTGTTGAGCTTCATGTTGGTTGCAATTTCTTTGCGGATCTTTCCGTCAGTATCAATTCCGAAGCTGATGGTTGAAGGCAGGTTCGGGAATGCCTTGCGGTCAAACTTCTTATAGGCTGCTTCGTCAGTAAACAGAAGTACGATTTTCCGTCCCCATTTTTCATAGTCGGCTTTCTTTACTTCAATATCTTTCAAAGCATGGTTGGTCGGTTCCTGTCCGACTCCCAGTACACCTACAATGTAGTAGCCGCGTCCTGTTGTAGAAAGGATGGAAACTTCTTCTTTCGTTTCCGGATTCAGATAGGTGGCTTCTGAATTGAAATTACCGATGACACGGATTTCTTCAGCATTGTCTCTCATCACCAGGTCAACGGTCGTTGTTTTTCCTTCTTCAATGGTGAAGAAAGTGACGTTACTCAGTACACTTCCGTTTGCCAGGCGGCTTCCTGTTACAAGCATGTAGTATCCGGTTTCAATCGGGGTTCCATTCTTCAACAGGGATTCCCAGGTTGCATTTTCCGGATAGTTCAGCAGACGGAAACTGCCGTTGTCATACTTCGAAATACTGAAGTGTGAATAATATTTCGGGTTGTTAAGACGTGAGATCGGTTTGTAGGTAGCCTTCAGTGTACCTTCTGACGGGCGCTGTGCTACGGCGGTCTCGAAGTTTACATGAGTCAGTTCTCCGTTGTGGCGGTAGTAGATGTTGCCGTTGACTGCATCTTTCCAGGCAGGGATTCCCATGCTGCGTGCAGTTGCAACGAAGAAGATTTCGCGGGAACGGCTATCGGTTACACGGCTGTTCCAGGTTCCTGCCGGTGAAGCTACGGCAGCTCCGGTATTCAAGTCATCGCGTACGGTCAGACTGTCCTTGCACCAGTTGACCAGTTGCTGCGGATCGTTCTTGAACTGTTCCGCCAGGCTGGCCGGAATGTTCTTCTGCAAGTAAGAACGATACGGAGTCAGCAGTTCGTTCTCGATGCGCGGTGCAAGTACTTCATTCACGTCAGCCTGTGCATCGGTATTGTAAAGGTGATCTTCCAGTACGCTGCATGGAGTGTCGCGCAAGTCTTTGTCGGATACGGTAGAAAGCAGTGCAAGAGCCCGTTCGCCCATATTCTTGGCAACGGCATTCTTCAGGAATTGCATGATTTCTGCGTAGTTTCCTCTTGATTTGATGATGCAGGCAACTGTCTTATCAGTATCCAGCTTCTGTTCGTCGGCGAATGCTTTTGCTTTTTCTTCTGTCGGGAAGGAAGCTACATACGCATTGCGGATAGCGTCTTCCTCATTCATTCTGCGGGTATTCTCGGCGCGCTGTTCCGGAGTAACTTCCGGGATGTTGGCTTTTTCAGCCGGCGGAACCATGTCGAACGGAAGAGTGACAGGATCTCCTTCCTGTTTGTCGAGAACGATGTTGACTTGTTTGTCCTTGCCGAATGAAACTTTCTGGAAACCGAACTTGCCGTTGGCGGATGCAAATACCAGCATGTCTCCCAGTCCGGCAGATAAGGTTGCACATCCTTTTTCGTCGCTGACTTTATGGGCTACGGTATAGAATTCTCCATAGTTGTATACTTTGAACTCTACATCAGCTCCCGCTACAGGTTTCTGGTCAGTACCGGTGACAAGGATTTCGGCCGGAGCGCTCTGTCCATAGTTGTCGATGATATTGATTTCTGTATAATTGGCAGTCTGCTTCATGACATCTTCCGGTCCGTTATAAGCGCCGAACACTTTGGTGTGCATAAGCATGCCTCGGCTTGCCGGTGCATTGAACCATCCCAGATTCAGGACAGGTTCCGGTTCGCAGGCACCCAGGAAATACCACTGGCCGTCTACCCAGGCTTCTACCCAGGCATGGTTATCGTCTGTATGCGCCCAGCGCGGAGTGTAGACCTGACGTGCGGGAATTCCTACTGAACGAAGGGCAGCAACCAGGAAGGTGGATTCTTCTCCACAGCGGCCGTATGCAGTTTTAACCGTGGCCATCGGACCGCTGGTACGGATATCCGAAGGAGTATAGACAACTTTTTCGTGACACCAGTGGTTTACTTCCAGCACTGCATCACGCATGGACAGATCTTTGACGCGCGGCCAGAGCTCTTTGTGGAAAGCCTCGCGTGCATTATCCATGTTTTCGTTGTTCACACGGATGGGCAGTACAAAATGGCGGAAGATCATGTCGGGAATCTGTTTTCCCCATGAAGCTTCCTTGCGGTTTTGAAGAGAATGGCGCACATTGTTCAGGTAATATTCTCCGGAATAATCAGAGATATCACTTCCTGCCATGTAAGCATACATGAACATCATGGCTTCCCGTTCTTCCTGCGTCATGTTGCCTTTGAACACATCAAAGAGGTTTCCATGACTGAACACTTGTTGCTTGGCAGCAAAGTCTGCCTCCACTTTAGCCCGGTAGTCAGCTTCTTTGATGAAGTGTTCCTCTGAGGTGCAGCTTCCAAGACTGAGGGCTGCTACCAGACTGAGCGAATAGAAAAATCGTTTTATCATATCGGTTTTTGGATTAAAATATTTTCTGGATTTGTAACAGATTGTTTTTTCCGGCTTAAAGATACGAATAAGATTTATTATAACAGGCGTTTTGAGAAAGGAATCTCGGAATAAAATTCAGTAGGACTGCTTCTTGCCGGACGGAAAGGTTCGTTCAGAGGGATTTATTCAAAATTTGTATAAAAAAGAGGCAACTTAAATAATTTAGGAGCTAATATTTTATAGTCTGAAGTTTTTTGTTTACTTTTACTTTCTAATCTGGATATTATGTAGAAACGCAGAACGCCAGATGTCCGATGTGGCTTGACAGGTAATTAATAAATACATTAAAGATGTTGAAAAAGAGTATTATGACTTTCTTGTGTGGAGGAACGTTGTCGCTGATGGCGATAGCAGGGGCTTCTGCACAGTCACAAACTTATGTACTGGATAAAGGCTGGGAGTTTTCACAGGCTGGCAGCAATGAATGGATGTCTGCACGTGTACCGGGCACTGTTCATCAGGATTTGCTGGATCATGGCCGTCTGCCTGATCCGTTTTATGGAATGAACGAACAGAAAGTGCAGTGGGTAGAGAAAGAAGACTGGCTTTACCGGACTGTATTTACAGTGACGGCTGATCAGTTGAAGAGTGATGCGGCATGGCTGACTTTTGAAGGACTGGACACCTATGCCGATGTTTATCTGAATGGCTCCTTGCTATTGAAAGCAGACAATATGTTTGTTGGCCATAAACTGGCCGTCAAAGATGTTTTGCGCGAGGGAGAAAACCGGCTGATGATTCGTTTCCGTTCTCCGGTTGAGGAAACGGCTCCCCAGTGGGATACGGATGGTTTCAATTATCCGGCTGACAATGACCACAGCGAAAAGCGCATGAGCGTTTATACCCGTAAGGCTCCTTATTCATATGGCTGGGACTGGGGAATCCGTCTGGCGACAAGCGGTATCTGGCGTCCTGTGAAACTGACTTTCTGCAATGGGGCGGCCATTGATGATTTCTTTGTACGTCAGCAGGAAGTAACGGAACAGGTTGCTAAGGTAGACAATCAGCTGGAAATAAATAATGTTACTACTACACCGAAAGAAGCACAGGTAAAAGTGGTGTATGCTTATGGTGAGCAGGCTGATACCCTGACCCGGACCGTAGTTCTCCAGCCCGGAAAGAATTCTTTGTCAATGCCGGCCTGGATTGAAAAGCCGCATTTATGGATGCCTAACGGCTGGGGAGATCCTGTCTTGTATACCTTTACAGCAACAGTGTCGGTTGATGGGAAGGAAGTTGCTTCCAGGGAAGAAGCGATCGGACTCCGCTCAATCCGGGTAGTCATGGAAGATGATAAAGACGGAAAGAGTTTCTATTTTGAAGTGAACGGGAAACCGATGTTTGCCAAAGGATCTAACTATATTCCGGGAGATGCTTTGCTTCCCAATATGACGGGAGAACGCTATGCCCGTCTGTTTGAAGATATTCGGGCTGCCAATATGAATATGGTTCGTGTATGGGGAGGTGGTATCTACGAAGATGACCGTTTTTATGAGGAAGCCGACCGCAATGGTATTCTGGTGTGGCAGGACTTTATCTTTGCCTGCACGACTTATCCTCATGACCCGACATTCCTGAAACGGGTATCCGAAGAAGCTGTCTACAACATGCGTCGTCTGCGGAATCACGCTTCTCTGGCTATGTGGTGTGGTAATAATGAAATCTATGAGGGAATGCGTTACTGGGGATGGAAGGACAAATACAGTCCGGTGGTCTGGAAAGAAATGACCGAAGGATATGATGTCCTGTTCCGCCAATTGTTGCCCGAACTGGTTGCGGCAAACGATCCGGGACGTTTTTACATGCATGGTTCTCCCTATGAAGCGAACTGGGGACGTCCGGAAAGCTGGAAGATAGCAGACAGCCATAACTGGGGAACCTGGTATGGACAGAAACCTTTTGAAAGTCTCGATACGGAAATTCCCCGTTTCATGAGCGAATACGGCTTTCAGGCTTTTCCCGAAATGAAAACCATCCGCATGTTTGCGTCCCCGGAAGATTATGAACTGGAGTCACCGGTGATGAATGCGCATCAGAAGGCTTCTATCGGAAACTTCCTGATCAAGAAAACTATGGCCCTATATTATAAGGTACCTGAAAAGTTTGAGGATCTCATCTATGCCGGTCTTATTTTGCAGGGGCAGGGGATGCGTCATGGCATAGAAGCTCATCGCCGTCACCGTCCTTACTGCATGGGAAGTCTTCCCTGGCAATTGAACGACAGCTGGCCGGTTGTTTCCTGGTCTTCCATTGATTATTATGGAAACTGGAAGGCTATGCACTATCAGATCCGCCGTGCCTTTGCACCGGTTCTGGTCGATGCGATCAAGGAGGGAAATAACCTTTCCTATTACATCATGTCCGACCGGCTGACAGACGAGGAACTGACTCTGAATCTGGAACTGATGGACTTCAATGGAAAAGTTTACCGCAAACAGAAAGTCGACGGTCTGCTTCCGGCCAATACTTCCAAACTGTTTTATCAGGAACCGGTGGAACAGGCTCTTGCCGGCCGTGATTCTGCGACCACCTTTATGCATATGGTCGTGAAATCGAAGAAGGGCGAAGTCCTGTCGGATGAAATCTATTATTTTGCCCATCCAAAGGATCAGTTTCTGCCTAAAACACCGTTGCACTGGCAGGTAAAGCAAAAGAAAGGTTATTGTGAAGTGACGGTGAAGGCTGACAAGCTGGCTCGTGATATCTTTATTGAAGTTCCGGTTCAGGGAGTGCGTTTCTCAGACAACTTCTTTGATCTGTTGCCGGGACAGAAGAAAAAAGTGATCATCACTTCGCCGGACGGTAAGTCACTGGATCATTTGCAGGTTACTGTCCATCAGCTGAGTGATGTACAATGACCGTCGTTTTATTAATCTTAAATGTATATTCATTTTTAAATTAGATCAATCAATATGATGAACCCTTTATCGAAAACCCATTTGTTGGGATTGTCGCTGGCAGGCTTGCTGTTTGCTTCCTGTTCGACTAGAGAAACGGTAGTGGCCGATTATCAGGTCGTACCCATGCCTTTGGAAATAACAACTGCACAGCAGGCTTCTTATCTGTTGAAAAACGGAGCTGTAGTTTATTATCCGGCCGGTAATGAAATGATGCGTCGAAATGCAGAGTTTCTGGCTGCTTATGTGAAGGAACAGACAGGGCTGGAGCTGAAACTTCAGGAAGGTGATGGCGGAAAGAACGGCATTACCTTAAAACTGGGACTGGCTGGTGAAAACAAGGAAGGCTACCAGCTGAAAGTAAATGCAGACGGGGTGACGATTGCAGCACCTTCTGAAGCCGGTGTATTTTATGGTATTCAGACTCTGAGAAAGTCTATTGACGTAGCTCAGGGAGCCAATATTGAACTTCCGGCTGTTGAAATCAATGATGAACCCCGTTTCAGCTATCGCGGTATGCATCTGGATGTATCCCGTCATTTCTTTACGGTAGATGAGGTGAAGACCTTTATCGACATGCTCGCGTTGCATAATATCAACCGTTTCCACTGGCATCTGACGGATGATCAGGGATGGCGCATTGAGATCAAGAAATATCCGAAGTTGACTGAAATCGGTTCAAAACGTTCTGAAACCGTGATTGGCCGCAATTCCGGCAAATACGACGGAAAGCCTTACGGCGGCTTCTATACGCAGGAAGATGCCAAGGAAATCATTGCTTATGCAGCAGAACGTTACATTACCGTTATTCCGGAAATCGACCTGCCCGGTCACATGCAGGCTGCCCTGGCTGCTTATCCGGAACTGGGATGTACCGGAGGTCCGTATGAAGTATGGCGTCAGTGGGGTATTTCTGACAATGTTCTCTGTGCCGGAAATGATCAGACCATTCAGTTTATGAAGGATGTACTGGCTGAGATCGTGGATATCTTCCCGTCAGAATATATCCATGTGGGCGGTGACGAATGTCCGAAGACCCAATGGGAAAAATGTCCGAAATGTCAGGCCCGCATCAAGGCACTGGGATTGAAGTCGGATGCCAAACATACAAAAGAAGAACGTCTGCAAAGCTATGTGATTCATGAGGCAGAAGAGTTCCTGAATGAAAAGGGACGCCGCATGATCGGATGGGATGAAACGCTCGAAGGAGGACTGGCTCCGAATGCAACGGTTATGTCCTGGCGTGGAGAAGGCGGCGGTATTGAGGCTGCCAAGCAGAAACATGATGTAATCATGACTCCGAACACTTATTTGTATTTTGACTATTATCAGTCAAAAGATACCGACAATGAACCGTTGGCTATCGGTGGATACCTTCCTATGGAACGGGTATATAACTATGAGCCGATGCCGAAAGCCCTGACTCCGGAAGAACAGAAATACATCATCGGTGTACAGGCTAACTTGTGGGTGGAATATATTCCGACCTTGAAGCAGGCTCAGTATATGGTTTTGCCCCGTATGGCTGCTTTGTGTGAATCACAATGGTGTGCTCCTGAAAATAAGAATTATGAAGCATTCCTGCAGCGTGTAACCCGCCTGGTGGATATCTATAAGCTGAAAGGCTGGAACTATGCTTCGCACATTTTCGACGTCATGCTCGAACTCAAGCCGAACAGTGAAACTGGTACGCTGGATGCAACGGCACGCACTATTGACAATGCACCTATTTATTATACACTTGACGGAACTGAACCGACAGCCGCTTCACAGGCTTATACCGGTACAGTCAAAATAGACAAGGCTTGCACATTGCGTATGGTAGCTGTTCGTCCGGAAGGTAATTCACGGATTACGAAAGATGAAATTACTTTCAGCAAATCATCCATGAAGCCGATCACGATGTTGCAGCCCATTAACAAGCAGTATGAATTTACCGGTGCTACGGTATTGGTGGACGGTATGACAGGTAACCTGAACTACAAGACCGGCCGTTGGATTGCTTTCTACAAGAATGATATGGAAGCTGTGATTGACTTGAAGGAACCGACAGAAATCAGCAGCATGACACTGCATACAGCCGTAGAAAAAGGTGACTGGATCTTTGATGCACGTGCTATTTCTGTATCTGTTTCCGATGACAACAAGGTGTTCAAGGAAGTAGCTTCTGAAAAATATCCGGTGATGAAGGAAACAGATCCGAATCAGGTTTATACTCATGAACTGAAGTTTGCTCCGGTGAAAGCCCGTTACGTGAAGGTTTATGCACAGCCTGAACACAAGATTCCGTCATGGCACGGCGGTAAGGGCAATCCGGGATTCCTGTTTGTTGATGAAATTATTCTGAATTGATCGTTATGAAACTGAAATTAAATCAATCACTGGCTGCGTTGCTGTTTTCAGCTTCTGTGTTTACAGCATGCGCACCCGTAGCCGAACAGACTTTATCGGTGACACCTGTCCCGATGGAAGTGAACTGGCAGCGGGGATCTTTCCGTCCGGATGCTTCTACCTCTTTGTGGATTGAAGCACCGGAGGCCGACCGGAGTATTCTGGCTGAATATCTTCAGGCTTCTCCGCTGGCTCTGAAGCTGGCAGATTCCCAGTCGGGAAATCAGGTTGTCCTGAAGCAGACAGATGCTTTGGAAGGGATTACTTCACCGGAAGGATATGTACTTTCTGTCAATTCCGACGGAGTGCGGATCGAAGCTTTGTCCGGTGCAGGACTTTTCTATGGTGTGCAGACTCTTTTGCAGATGGCTGCTGATGCTCCTGAAGGCATGACTGCTGTCACCGTAAAGGATGAACCTCGTTTTGAATACCGTGGTATCATGCTGGATGTGTCCCGTCATTTCCGCAGTAAAGAATTTGTGAAACGTCAGATTGACTTGTTGTCTTACTATAAGATCAACCGTCTTCACCTGCATCTGACCGATGCTGCCGGATGGCGTATTGAAATCAAGAAGTATCCGCGTCTGACCCAGTTTGCGGCATGGCGTCCGCAGGCTGTCTGGAAAGACTGGTGGAACGGAAAGCGGGAATATTGTGAAGAAACCGATCCCCGTGCACAGGGTGGCTATTATACACAGGATGATATCCGGGAACTGGTGGCTTATGCACAGAAACACTATGTAACCATTATTCCGGAGATCGAAATGCCTTCCCATTCGGAAGAAGTGCTGACAGCCTATCCGGAACTGTCGTGTACGCATGTGCCTTATAAGCAGTCGGATTTCTGTATCGGAAATGAAAAGACGTTTGAATTTCTGGAAAACGTTCTGACTGAAGTCATGGGGCTCTTCCCTTCCGAATATATCCATATCGGAGGAGATGAAGCCGGAAAGGCTTCCTGGCCGAACTGCAAACTCTGTCAGGCACGTATGAAGAAGGAAGGACTGAAAGACGTGAATGAATTGCAGAGTTATTCCATTCACCGGATGGAACGTTTCCTGAACAGTCACGGACGCAAACTGCTGGGATGGGATGAAATCCTGGATGGTGGTCTGGCACCGAATGCAACGGTGATGTCCTGGAGAGGAACGGAAGGCGGGCTGGCTGCGATCCGTTCCGGACACAAGGCTATCATGAGCCCGGGACAATATTGCTACCTGGACGGCTATCAGGATGCTCCGTATTCACAGCCGGAAGCCATTGGCGGATATTTGCCATTGAAGAAGGTATATGGATATGAACCGGTTCCTGATTCCTTGTCAGCTGATGAGGCTAAACTGATGTACGGAGTACAGGCTAATTTGTGGACTGAATATATTCCGACAGAGGAACATGCTGAGTATATGCTTTATCCCCGTGCCATTGCCTTGGCTGAAGTTGCCTGGTCAAAACCGGAAAACAAGTCCTGGGAAGATTTCCACCGTCGTGCACTGAAGATTGTGGATGAACTGAAAGCCAAAGGCTATCATCCTTTCGAACTGAAGAATGAAATTGGTAACCGTAAGGAAGCCGAGACTCCGGTGGAACATCTGGCACTCGGTAAAAAAGTGACCTATAACGCACCTTACTGGGAAAACTATCCGGCTGCAGGAGAAGCAACGCTGACCGACGGACTCCGGGGAGGATGGAACTACAATGACCAGCTTTGGCAGGGATTTGTGACCAAGGACCGTGTGGATGTGGTCATTGATCTGGAGAAAGAAACTCCGATTCATTCCGTGGCAGCAGACTTCATGCAGATCTGCGGACCGGAAGTGTTTATGCCCGAACGGGTAGTGATCTCCGTATCCAATGACGGAAAAGAGTTCACTCAGCTGGCTGAAATCAAGCATGAAGTGGTGAGAGATGATGCTGTTACTTTCAAGAACTTCGGCTGGGAAGGAGAGGCGTCGGCCCGCTACATCCGTTATCAGGCATTGGCCAGCGATAAGTTCGGCGGTGTATTGTTTACTGACGAAATCGTCGTTAAATAAATGATTGAATTATGAAAACAGGAAAGAATATACTGATGGGCATAGCCCTGACTTCTGCGCTGTTCGTTTCAGCGCAGGAGCCGGTGGATTATGTCAATCCTTTTGTGGGGACGACCAATTACGGAACGACCAACCCGGGAGCCGTAGTTCCTCAGGGAATGATGTCGGCTACTCCGTTCAATGTAATGGGGTCGGAAGACAATAAATATGACAAGGACAAGCAGTGGTGGTCTACTCCTTATGAAGTGAACAACAAGTATCTGACCGGTTTTTCACATGTCAACCTGAGTGGGGTGGGATGTCCGGATCTGGGTTCGCTGTTGCTGATGCCGACTTCGGGAGAGCTGAATGTGAAGTACACTCAGTATGGAAGTGAGTATACGGACGAAGTTGCTGTCCCGGGATATTATTCAAACATGCTGACCAAGTATGGCATCAAGTGTGAGATGACGGCTACTCCCCGTACGAGCCGTGCCCGTTTTACTTTCCATCGCGGACAGGGAAATCTGCTGATGAATCTGGGAGAAGGGCTGACCAATGAAACCGGAGCTACCGTGCGTTTCGTCAATGATCGTGAGATTGAAGGCTCCAAGTTGCTGGGTACGTTCTGCTACAATCCTCAGGCTGTATTCCCCATTTATTTTGTCATGCGTATTGACAAGGCCCCTGCCACCCGCGGTTACTGGAAACTCCAGCGGCCGATGCAGGGAGTCGAAGCTGAATGGGACGGATATTCCGGAAAGTATAAACTCTATACTTCTTATTCCAAGGAAATGAGCGGAGACGATGTAGGCGCGTGGTTTACCTTTGACACAACAGAAGGTGAAGCCATTGAAGTCAGCATCGGAGTTTCTTTTGTCAGCATCGAGAATGCCCGCCTGAATCTTGAGACGGAACAGCCGGCCGGTACGACTTTTGATCAGATCCGTGCACAGGCCCGCAAGAAATGGAATGAAGACTTGAGCCGGATTCTGGTGGAAGGAGGTACGGAAGAACAGAAAGGTGTGTTCTACACTGCCCTTTATCATACAATGATTCATCCCAATATCCTGCAGGATGTCAATGGACAATATCCTCAGATGGAAGGAGACAAGATTCTGACAACCGACCGCAACCGTTACACCGTGTATTCTTTGTGGGATACTTACCGTAACTTCCATCAGCTGATGACACTGGTTTATCCGGAACGTCAGATGGATATGGTCCGTACGATGCTTGACATGTACCGGGAACACGGATGGTTCCCCAAATGGGAACTTTATGGCCGGGAAACCCTCACTATGGAAGGAGACCCCAGCATTCCGGTCATTGTAGACACGTGGATGAAAGGCTTGCGCGACTTTGACATCAATCTGGCATACGAAGGAATGTACAAGTCGGCTACGACTCCGGGAAAAGACAACCTGATGCGCCCCGACATTGACGACTATATTGCCAAAGGATACTGTCCGCTGATGGAGCAGTACGACAATTCTGTATCACATGCACTGGAGTATTACATTGCTGACTATTCTCTGTATACACTGGCCAAGGCTCTGGGTAAGACAGAGGATGCGAAACTGTTCTACGACCGCTCCATGGGATACAAACATTATTACTGTAAAGAGTTTGGTACATTGCGTCCGATCCTGCCTGACGGTACTTTCTATGGCCCGTTTGATCCGCTTCAGGGTGCCAACTTCGAACCGAGCCCCGGTTTCCACGAAGGAAATTCCTGGAACTATACGTTCTACGTGCCGCACGATGTGAAGGGACTGGCAAAACTGATGGGCGGACAGAAACGTTTTGTCAACAAGCTCCAGATGGTGTTCGACAAGGGCTATTATGATCCCGCCAATGAACCGGACATTGCCTATCCTTATCTTTTCAGCTATTTCAAGGGAGAAGAATGGAGAACCCAGAAACTGGTGAAGGAACTGCTGGCCAAACATTATACAACGAAACCTGACGGACTGCCGGGAAATGAAGATACGGGAACCATGTCTTCCTGGGCTATTTTCAGCATGATGGGCTTCTATCCGGATTGTCCGGGAGTTCCGGAATATACACTGACCACTCCGACCTTCGACAAGATTACCATCAAGCTTGATCCGGCTTATTGGGGAACAGACAAGCTGGTGATCCGCAAGGAAGGTGGTGACGGTTATATTGACCAGATCCGTCTGGGCGGTAAGAAATATTCCAAATACCGTCTGACACATAAAGACTTGATCCATGCGGGAGAAATTACATTTGTATGTAAATAAGATATCAGATAGGATAGTTTTTTAGGTGATTAAGATTGTTGTTTCTATCTGATGCCCGTTTTGATGGGTATTAAGGAGGAGGCATCGGTTGGTGCCTCCTTTCTTTTTCTGAACTGTTTATTAATCTTATTTGATATGAAAAAATTGAATCTGTTACTAACTTGCACATGTGCACTCTTTGCACTTTCTGTACAGGGGCAGAAACAGCTTTTGCTGTCTTCACCCGACGGAAAACTGAAATCAACCATTACCGTCGGAGACAAACTGACGTATGATATTTCCTGTAACGGTCAGCAGGTGCTGGCTCCTTCTCCGATCTCTGCAACGCTAGACAACGGAAAGGTATGGGGAGACAAGGCTCGTCTTGCCAAGGTTACGGAGAAGAAGAATGATACGCAGATTGATGCTCCTTTTTATCGCTCCAGTTGTGTACGCGATTATTACAATGAGCTGACTCTCCGTTTCAAGGGAGATTACAGCGTCGTGTTCCGTGCCTATAATGACGGGGTGGCTTACCGTTTTGTCAATCATGCCAAAAAGCCTTTCTGCATCTTGAATGAGGAAGTTGATTACCGCTTCCCGGCTGACGTAACGGCCAGCGTACCTTACGTAAATGCGGGAAAAGACGGTGATTACAACGGGCAGTTCCATAATTCTTTTGAGAATGTCTATACGACCGCTCCTATTTCACAGCTGAACAAGGAACGGTTGATGTTCCTGCCACTGGTCGTTCAGGCCACACCGGAGGTAAAGGTCTGCATCACCGAAACAGACTTGAACAATTATCCGGGGCTGTATCTGACAAATGCGAAAGGTTCCAACTCGCTGAGCGGCATACAGGCTCCTTATCCCAAGACCATGAAACAAGGCGGACACAATAACCTGCAGATGCGTGTGCAAACCCGTGAAGAATACATTGCGAAGGTAGACGGGCCGCGCAATTTCCCCTGGCGTGTAGCGGTAGTGACTACCCGTGATACACAGCTGGCTGCATCCAATCTGAGCTACCTGTTGGCTGAACCTTCCAAATTATCAGATACATCCTGGATCAAACCGGGAAAAGTAGCCTGGGAATGGTGGAATGACTGGAACCTCTGTGGCGTAGACTTCAAGACCGGAGTAAACAATGCAACCTACAAGGCTTATATTGATTTTGCTTCTCAGTATGGCATTGAATATGTGATTCTGGATGAAGGATGGGCTGTGAACCTGAAGGCTGATCTGATGCAGGTTGTGAAGGAAATAGACCTGAAAGAACTGGTAGACTATGCGGCAGCCCGTAACGTGGGCATTATTCTGTGGGCAGGATATTATGCTTTCGAACGCGACATGGAGAATGTATGCCGTTATTTCTCTGAAATGGGTGTAAAAGGATTCAAGGTTGACTTTATGGACCGTGATGACCAGCTGATGACAGATTTCAATCACCGTGCAGCTGCCATGTGTGCCAAATATCACCTGATTCTTGATTTGCACGGTACGCATAAGCCGGCCGGACTGAACCGTACCTATCCTAATGTATTGAACTTTGAGGGAGTGCATGGACTGGAACAGATGAAATGGCGTCCGGCAGGATTCGACCAGATTACCTATGATGTAATGATTCCGTTTATTCGTCAGGTGGCCGGTCCGATGGACTATACCCAGGGAGCCATGCGTAATGCAACCCGTGAGAATTATTATCCAAGTAATAGTGAACCGATGAGTCAGGGTACCCGTTGTCATCAGCTTGCCATGTATATTGTTCTGGAATCACCTTTCAATATGCTGTGTGATTCCCCAAGCAATTATATGCGTGAGCCGGAATCCACTTCTTTCATTGCTCAGGTTCCGACGGTCTGGGATGAAACAGTGGTGCTGGACGGCAAGATGGGAGAATATATCATAACAGCCAGACGCAAGGGAGATACCTGGTTTGTCGGCGGTCTGAACAATTGGGATGCACGCGATGTGGAAGTTGATCTGTCTTTCCTTTCTTCAGGAAGTCACAAGGCTGTTCTCTTCAAGGATGGAGTGAATGCTCATCGTACTGCACGCGATTACAAGCGCGAAGAAGTAAGCGTAAGTTCCGCACAGCCGTTGAAAGTTCATCTGGCTCCGGGCGGTGGTTTTACCTTGCAGATTGATTAAGATCGAGCTTTCTTTCTGATAGCATTGGGCTCTATTCAGAAGCCGTCAGAATCGACCGCACGATGGGACAGAATCGTGCGGTCGATTGTGCTTCATCGAGCGTTCGTTGAGGCCCCATCGTGCGGTCGATTTTTTGCATTGGCCAGCCAAAGCGAAGGCATCGTACGGTCGTATGCGAATGACCTTTATTTCAGTTGGAGCGACCGGACTGTTCCTGTCGGTGTAATGCTCAGGAAGCCGGCTTTACTTCCTTTTTCCAGAGGAATCAGCTCCCAGGATGATTCAGGAGTTATCCGGATCTGTTCCGGCGAAACTGCCTTCAGGTCAGGCAGGAATATCAGAGTGGGAGCTGGAGATGTCTTGTCCTCCTTCCACTGGCATGTCAGTCCGTCTGTGGAACTGTAGGACAGGAGTTGTCCGTTGACTATCTGCGGATAAGGACGGGAAATGACACTACTGAAATAATCTTGCGTCTCAATGTCTTTCCACCAGCACCAGTAGGTATGTCCCAGTTTGTATTTTTCAATCAGGCCGATCTGATGCCGGGCAGACTGCAGATAACTTTTTCCCAGATAGAATGCGCCCCATTCTCCGACCAGTGCCGGCAGGTGACGTTCTCTGGCAGAAGCCGTAAGCTGACTGAAGATAAAGTCCAGACGTTCGTAGCCCGGATTAACGGCAGCATCTGTATCCACTACCCAGTCATAGGCATGAGCAGCATAGACGCACAGAGAATCAGGTTTCCCATTTGTGTCAGCAGGTATGTGGAAGGAACTCTTTATTCCCATGTTGCAGAAATAATTATGTTCCAGAAACAGAAGATGGTTCTTGTCTGCCTGCCGGATTCTGTCGCGCAGCTTCTGGTAAAAGCGGCTCAATTCATTCTGTTCGAACTGGGAAACGGTTTCCGAAGCTGCATGAAGTATTTCTGTGAAAGCCTCTTTGTCTGTCAGCTGGTTCATAAGTTCTGCCCGCTGGTCTTCATTATCCCATACCGCAGTCATTGCCTCCAGAGAAACCTGTGTCTGCCCGTGTTTGTGAAGATACTGTATATATCCTTCCATGAATTGCTGAAAAACAGCCTGTGCCTGCGTTCCCATGAAAGGTTCGTTCATGACGTCAAAACCGATGACAGACTTGCAGTTTGCGTATCTTTCGGCCAGCATCCCCCACACATTGATGTAATGATCCTGAATCCCGGTTCCATTTTTGGCTGGTGAATTGGCCCAGAAGTTGTCGAATGATTTCTGTACGGCCGGACTGATCAGATAGGAGTCGCTCCAGACCTCTCCCGTTGCATGAGGCAAGGATTCGTCAAGCGTAGCCCATTCCGGAGCACCGTTTCCGAATTTTCGTCCGAACAGATCCTGATGCATATCCAGAATAAGGTAGATACCGTTTTCTTCTGCCCAACGGACTCTCCGGTCAATTTCCTGGAGATAGCTTTCATTGTATTGTCCCGGTTCCGGTTCCAGGCCGTCCCAGTTGATGCCATAGCGGATGCAGTTGATTCCCCAGTTGCGGAACTCTTTGAAAAGCTGTTCATCATTTGGATAGACATATCTGTCCTCAGGAGATTTGGTTACGTGGTTGATCCCGTTGAGAACGAGTTCTCTGCCGAGTGAATCTACCAGTATTTCATGCCGGACAGAAGTGAATCCGGATGCCGGAGTTTCCTGGACTGGCCGGGTACATCCTGTTCCCCCAAAAATACAGAGCAGAGCTGCTCCTATTCCCCAATAATACTTTTTCATGTTCATAGATCTTTTTTCATAGTTTACGCTACAAAGATAAGCCAAAGAAATTGCATGAATGACTTTATTTTCATTTATTTGCCTTATAAAATAAATGAATGGTTTAACCTTGAGTTTGAAACCGAAATCAAAATATGATGAAAAAAAACGGTATCTTTTTAGTTTGGGGATTCTGGCAGCTGGTTTGCCTGTCGGCTGCCGGTCAGGTCGATGTCACTTTTCATCGGGCCAGTTTGCCGGTTCTTTCCGGAGAGGACAATAATCATGTGGGATATCTGCAGGCAATCAGGCCGGCCGGCAGCAAGGATCGTATGACAGGGCTTTCTTATTCCTTTGAGGGAACGGACTGTCTGGATCAGATAGCTGAAATATCACTGTATGCCTGTAATGCCCGGGGAAGAATGGACCGGAATAAACGGATTGCTGTGTCGAAAGTGACGGAGAGACAGGGATCTTTCAGACTCCATGAGGCACTTTTATCAGATACCTGTTACTGGGCTTTTGTGGTTAAGACACGTGAGGGACTGCCCTTGTCAGGAAGGGTCAATCTGAACTGTACGGATGTAACATTTGACAGCGGAAAGGTTCATCTGGGAACGACTTATCCGGAAGGACTTAGAACCGGCATCGCTCTTCGCAAAAGCAAGCAGGACGGAGTAAATACCAGTCGCATTCCCGGGCTTGTGACTTCCCGGAAAGGAACCTTGCTGGCCATTTATGATGCACGCTGGGAATCAGGAAGAGACTTGCAGGGAGATATAGACATTGCTTTGAACCGGAGTGAAGACGGCGGAAAGACCTGGCAGCCCATGCAGCAGGTGCTGGATCGTAAAGAGTGGGGAAATCTGCCTGAAAAATATAACGGTGTGAGTGATGCCTGTATTCTGAGTGATGAAAAGACCGGAACCTTGTATGTGGCCGGCTTGTGGATGCATGGAGTTCTGGACGGAAAGACCGGCCGATGGGTAGAGGGGCTGACGCAGGACAGTACCCGCTGGATCCATCAATGGATTGAAAAAGGTTCACAACCGGGGCTGGAGGTTAAGGAGACAGCCCAGTTTCTGATTACGAAAAGTACGGATGACGGAAAGACCTGGAGCGAACCGGTCAACATCACTTCGCAGACCAAGCGGCCTGAATGGTGGCTTTATGCTCCGGCTCCCGGTCATGGGATAACTCTGGAAGACGGAACGCTGGTTTTCCCTACTCAGGGACGTGACCGGAACGGTCTGCCGTTTTCCAATATAACTTACAGTAAGGATGGAGGAAAAACATGGATAGCCAGTAATCCGGCTTACTCCAATACAACGGAGTGCATGGCCGTTCAACTGGATAACGGTGACATCATGCTGAATATGCGGGATAACCGGAATCACGGTAAGAAGTCACCTAACGGGCGGAGAATCTGTGTGACTTCCGATCTGGGAACAACCTGGAAAGAACATCCGACTTCGCATGCCGTACTGACGGAGCCTACTTGCATGGCTTCTGTTCATAAGCATGTGTATCGGGCAGAAGACGGAAGCCGGAAAACCCTGCTGGCCTTCTTTAATCCCGATTCTTATCAGTCGCGTGACCATCTTACCCTGAAACTCAGCTTTGACAACGGGATGACCTGGTCTGAAAAATACTGGCTGACACTGGATGACTGGGGAGGTTTCGGGTACTCATGCATTACTTCCATTGATGAAGATACGCTGGGAATCGTTTATGAAGGAAGCGGGGCTCAGCTGGTCTTCCAGCAAATCAGGTGGAAAGATCTTCTCTGACCAATAAAAAAACTCTCCGGTTGTCAGGCAGACAGTCGGAGAGTTTGCTTATTACTGATAAGGATCAGCTGATCAGACCGGTTTATATTCTACGAAAGCTTCCATAGCTTCATAGCTTGCCAATCCCAGATGATCATAAAGAGTTGCAGTACCACGGTTACGGTCTTCGCTACGCTGCCAGAACAAACGTTCATCGTTGCCCAGGAACGGAGCACTTTCCATCTGAGACTGGTGCTTCAGGATGGAATTACGTTTGGCGCGGAGTTCTTCCGGACTCAAAGGTACAGCCATTTCGATGTTTTCGATTTCCCATTCAGCCCAGGCACCACGATACATCCAGATGCGGCAGTCTTTGAGCCATTCAGCTTCTGCATTCTTTTCTTCATCAATTGCAGCAAATACGGCATCTGTGCAGACCCGGTGTGTACCATGCGGGTCAGCCAGGTCACCAGCTACATAAATCTGATGCGGTTTTACTTCCCGAAGCAGATTGAGAACGATTTCCACGTCAGCCTCGCTGATCGGATTCTTTTCAATCTTACCGGTTTCGTAGAACGGGAGATCAAGGAAATGGCAGCGTGAAAGCGGGATATTGTTGAATGTACAAGCCGTACGTGCTTCGCCGCGGCGGATCAGTCCCTTGATGGTCAGAATATCGCGTGTATCCATGTCACCTTCCTTCTTGGCAGCCAGGAACTGTTTGATTTCTGCATATTTGTTGCAGATCGTTTCGTTTTGGCCGTTGTCAAAGAGCTGGTTGAATCCGTTGATGAAATGCATGAAGCGGGTTACTTCCTCATCGCCAACCGCAATGTTACCTGAGGTTTCGTAAGCTACATGAACTTCGTGACCTTGCTGTACAAGTCGTCTCAGTGTTCCTCCCATGGAGATGACATCATCGTCCGGATGCGGAGAGAATACTACTACGCGTTTCGGGAATGGTTTGGCACGTTCCGGGCGGTAAGTATCGTCAGCATTGGGTTTTCCACCCGGCCATCCGGTGATGGTGTGCTGCAGGTCGTTGAACACCTTGATGTTGACATTATAGGCAGATCCGTAAAGAGCGAGCAGTTCACTCAGACCGTTTTCGTTGTAGTCTTTGTTGGTCAGCTTCAGGATAGGCTTGTTCAGTAATGTGCAGAGCCATACAATAGCGCTCCGGATCAGTTTGTCGTTCCATTCACAGCTGGTTACAAGCCAGGGACGCTGGATGCGGGTCAGGTGAGAAGCAGCAGCCAGGTCAATGCATACATTTACATTGTTGTGCAGCTGAAGGAATGAAGCCGGGAGTGTATCGTTGATATTTTCTTCGACAGCTTTCTGAATGATGTCTGCCTTGTCTTCGCCCCATGTCAGCAAATAGATTTTCCGTGCACTCAGGATAGTCTGAACTCCCATGGTGATGGAGCAGGGAGGCAGATTGTCTACACCCCAGTTGCGTGCAGCTTCTGAGCGTGATGTAGCGTCCAGCAGAATCAGTCGGGTAGGAGAGCTGGCATGTGATCCCGGTTCGTTCATACCGATGTTTCCCTCGCGTCCGATTCCCATCAGAACAATATCGATTCCTCCGAAAGTCTGGATACGCTGTTCATACAGGCGGCAGTGTTCACTGATTGCATTCTGGGGGATACTTCCGTCTATGGTGAATACATTCTGGCGGTCAATGTCAGTCTGTGACAGGAACAGGCTGTTCAGCTGTCCGAAAGTGCTTCCATTTCCTTCTGTCAAAGGATAGAATTCATATAAGTTGAAGACAACGACATTGCGGAAGCTCAATCCTTCATCTTTATGTCTGCGTACGAGTTCTGTAAACAGCGGGCGCAGTGAAGTGCCGGTACCGATGGCTAGTGTACAGAATTTCCCTTCACGCTGGCGTTCCTGAATTTTGGCTGCAACTTCATCAGCTATGCGTCTGACACCTTCTTCAATGGTTTCGAAGATGTCAGTCGGAATTTTTTCCAGACGGGTCAAGACTGAACGTTCAACGGCATTTTCCGGTTTGTAGTATCTGGGGGATACATGGTTCAGTGAAATTTGTGAACTAAGGTTTGTTCTCATGGTTGTTGTTCCTCCTTCGATTAAGTTAATAAGAAAAGCAAAACGCAGCAAGGATGCTGTAATCTTCCAGACTTACAGATTCCTTGCTGCGTTTATGCGGTCAGCTTGTAATCGCAGTACTCGGGTCGTGATTACAGGTTGTTCTTTTCAATATCCTTGAAATATTTGTATGTACCGACTTTCAGTTCGTCTGTTGCTGCTTCATCGCAAACGATGATTCCATGGCGGTGCATCTGCAATGCGCTGATAGTCCACATCTGAGTGATGCCACCTTCAACAGCATGCTGCAAAGCACGTGCCTTGTTGTGTCCGTTACAGATGATCAGTACTTCCTTAGCAGAAAGAACAGTACCTACACCTACTGTTAACGCAGTTTTGGGCACTTTGTTCACGTCATTTTCAAAAAAACGAGAGTTAGCGATGATGGTATCAGTTGTCAGAGTCTTTACACGAGTACGTGAAGACAGAGAAGAACCCGGTTCGTTGAAAGCGATATGTCCGTCAGGACCGATTCCACCGAGGAACAAGTCAATACCACCGAACTTTTCGATTTCTTTTTCATAGTTTTCGCATTCTGCTTCCAGGTCAGCAGCATTTCCGTTCAGGATATGGATGTTTTCCTTGCAGATATCGATGTGGTTGAAGAAGTTATTGAACATGAAAGAGTGATAGCTTTCCGGATGTGATTCGGGCAGGCCTACATATTCGTCCATGTTGAATGTAACTACATTCTGGAATGAAACAACACCTTTCTTGTTGAGTTCGATCAGTGCTTTGTACATACCAAGAGGTGAAGAACCGGTAGGAAGTCCGAGAACAAACGGTTTTTCTTTTGTTGGTTTAGCAGCATTGATTTTGTTTGCTACATAGTTTGCAGCCCAGTTAGACAATGACTGGTAGTCTGGTTCGATAATTACTCTCATGGTCGTTAACGATTTAGTTAATATATTTAATAAGTCAATATTTTTCGTTTATACCTGCAAAGATATAATGATTACGATGATTGGCAAACAAAAAAGGGACTTTTCATAGGAAAGTACCGAAAATAAAAAGAATCCCCATTTCATTAACGGAAAATCCGTTAAGAAATGGGGAAGACTTCATTTAGATCAAAGATTCTTTTGTCAGTCAGTATTATTCAATAGCCAGACTACCTGTTGTCGGCCAGTAAGGATTCTGATACAAACCGTCGGCCAGGTTTAACTCTTCAACACCAATCGGAGTCAAATAATATGCCTTCATCCAGGAGTAGCCATCATAGAACTGGTTGTTTGTCTTGTACAAACTGTAAGGACGCTGGTACTTACCGAGTTCTTTCATTGAACAGTTAGATTCCGTAGTACCGTCTGCTACAATGGGTTTCATATTGGCATTTTCACTCTTTTCATAGTTCTTGTAAGCTTCATCCCACAAGTTGATACCCATCGGAATATATTTTTCAGTGAACAGTCTGTCCCAAGAACGCCATCTGATCAGGTCGTCCCAACGCATACCTTCACCGATGAATTCGCAACGGCGTTCGCGGCGGATATTATACAGGGTAGCATCTACCATATTGCTTCCAGACCAAACACCGAGGTCATTCAACTTAGCTTCTTCAGCCATATTGGTATTGTTGATTGTATTTTGAATATCTGTAGAAACACCTGCACGTTCACGCAAAGCCTGCCAGTATTTCAAAGCATCAGCATCCAATGTGTGATTCTTTTCATAGCTTGCTTCGATATAATTCAGATAGGCTTCAGCAGCACGGAATACCGGACATGCGTTGGTACCCAGAATTTCATCGTTCTTCAGCTGAACATAATCATAAGTGTAGTGCTTACGCTGACGGTAACCTGTCAGGTCACGGTTCTGCAATTCGGAGTTAGTCAGAAGAGGAGCACCGAATTTTATAACGTCATTGGCTGTTTGAACGGCAGGGCTTGTTGCATCACTCAGTTTAACGTCACTTTCGCCCCATACGAACAGCTGCAAGCGTTCGTCACGATCAGTCTTTTCCAAATCAATGCTGGTATCACCCTTGTATCCGGATCCTGTTGCATAGATAGGCAGACCGTTTTTCATCAGGAAAGAAGTAATGAAACTGTGAGTCAGACCACTTCTGTCACCTACTTGCAGACGGTTAGGAACGTCATGAGAAATGCTCAAAGACTTGTCATACTGTTTCCACAACAGAACTTCAGGAACGTCTTTCAAAGAAGGCTGACTGAACATTTCAAAGTAAGGATTCCAGCCATAAATCTGGTTGTATTCCGGATTCATTACATGGCTGTTCTGAGTCAGGGAAATTCTGTCTGCAACCTGTTTGGCTGCTGCCATAGCTTCACTCAGGAAGAAATCAATTTCACCGTCAATGTTGAAAGTCTTTCCGCTATTGTATGGCATATCCTTTCCCGGCCAGTTGTCATCACCCGGAACACGTCCTGTTCCTTTATGATATTTCTCAAAAGTAGCTTCATACAATGCTACTCTTGACTTGAACAGCAATGCAACCTGTTTGTTGATGCGTTGGTTGTCTTTGAATCCTACTTCCTGCAAAAGAGAGATTGCCTTGTCAAGATCCTGCAGAATGAAACGTGCTACTTCATTACGGGGTGCTCTCTGTGATTTTTCTTTCAGGTATTCCTCTTCATTGGGAAGAACTTCTGTAATGATAGGAAGGTCACCGAAGTTTGCCATGGCATTGAAGTAAACCAATGCACGGAAGAAGTATCCTTCACCCAGATAATGGTTCTTGTCTTCGTCAGAACCACTGATTTCAGCCAGTCTTGGTTCTACTTCTTCAATCAGATAGTTCCATACACGGATTTTAGCATATTGACCCTTTAAGTTCTGGCCGGATGGTACCATCCAGTTTCCTGCAAAGTAGCTTAAAGAGGCATCATCTTTTACAAAGTTATCTGTATTATCATCGTTGATAGAGATACCGGCATGCCATGCTGTCTGATGATAAAGAGCTGCTCCCTGAGTATTAACCAGATAAGAATTATAATAATTGTTCACATAATTGGCAATGTGATCAGCTGTCGAAAAGTATGCATCCGGTGTAATTGATGTAATCGGCTCACGATCCAAAAAGTCATCACAGGATGTTACACCTAAACCACTCATTCCGATCAATGAGCAGAAAAATATATGTTTGAATTTCAGTTTCATAATTTAAAAATTTTAGAAGTTAACGTTTATACCAACTGAGATGGTTCTCTGCAACGGATACAACTTACCATCACCCCAGTCACCACCAAGAGTTTCAGGGTCAAAGACTGAAATCATATCAGAGAAAGTCAACAGGTTATCACCAGAAACGTAGATTCTGACAGATTCCATACCAGCTTTTTTAGTCCAAACTTTAGGCAGAGTGTAACCGATCTGAGCATTCTTTACACGCAGATATGCAGCATTCTGCAAGTATCCAGTCTGAGTCTGCTGGTTCTTGGTTGAACTGAAGTCTGGTCTCGGGTAATATGCATCTGTGTTTTCCGGAGTCCAGTAATCCAAATGTTCAACAAAGCAGGTTGACTGCCATTGGCCACCATTGGCACCCCAGAAGTACGGACCGCTCAACATATAGTCGCGTTTCAGGACACCCTGGAAGAATACAGAGAAGTCAATACCTTTCCATGCACCATCCAAAGTCAGACCGAATTTGTATCTTGGTTTGTTGTTACCGATGATAGTGATATCACCATGGTCTTCCAAAGTGTTGGAACCATTGCTGACAATACCGTCACCGTTCAGGTCAGCAAACATGACATCACCGGCTGCCCATCCTGTACCCCAGTTAGGCTTGTTGTTTTCAAGGTGTTTATCCATTTCTTCCTGAGACTGAGCGATACCTACAGTTGTGTAACCCCAGATTTCACCGACCATTCTGCCGTCATAATAGGTACCCAGGTTTCCAGTCGGGTTGTAGTATCTGGTAATCTTTTCCTGGTTGTCATCCAAAGTCAAACGAACACCATAGTTAAAGTCCTGAATTCTGTCTCTCCAGGATAATTCAAGTTCCCATCCATATGACTTCAAGTCGGCGTTGTTCAAGTTAGGAGGTGTAGCACCAAGAATACCCGGCAAGTTAGGAGCTGCAGCAACCATGTCCTTAGTCAGACGGTTATAGTAGCTGAATGAACCGGTGAAACGGTTGTTGAACATACCAAAGTCGAAACCTGCATCCCAGCTCTGAACAGTTTCCCAAGTCAGCAAGCTACTTACAATACCCGGAAGTCCTGCTACATTCTGTTTAGCACCACCGATCAACCAGCCGGAGTTTTCAACACCGGTAGGCATTGACTGGTAGAACGGGTAGTATGATTCAGTATTATTATTACCAAGCTGTCCCCAAGAACCTCTCAGCTTTAATGTACCGATAATGTTGTTCAATGGAGCGAAGAACTCTTCACGTGCGATATTCCAACCTGCAGAGAATGACGGGAATAAGCCCCAGCGTTTGTCGCCGATGAAACGGGAAGATCCGTCATAACGTAAGTTAGCTTCCAAAATATATTTCTCTTTGTAGTTGTAGTTGATACGACCGAAGAAACCAGCCATTGCATATTCACCCTTACCGTTGTATGCTTTCTGGTTATCCTGAGTAGCGTTCAATTCGGGAACAGTAGGAGTTACCAGATCAGTACCAAAACCAGTCAAGGAATTGTTTTTATACAATTCTGCATTGAAACCGGCCATTACTTTGAAATAGTGTCCATTGATTGTTTTTGAGTAGTCGGTGTAGATATTGGTTGAATAATAATCTTCACCATAGCGGTAATCCTGAACTTCAGAATATCCGGCAGCACCACCATTCCAGGAAAGCAGATACGGATTATTGTCAGCATCATAACCATAGATAGGCAATACAGCCCACTGAGTACTCTGGGTAGTCTGACGCATACTTCCGTCAATCGTAATGTGCCAGTCTTTAATCGGTTCGAATACGAATTGCAACTGGTTGGTGTATAAGTCTTTCTGTTCGCTCTGTTCACCACCTTCTTCCAACTGGATAATTTCCATATCGGCAGCCCAGTTTCCATACGGGTCTTTTACAAAACAGGTCGGCCAGCGGCGGGCGATGTTATGGAAGAACAAACCGGTCAGATAAGTAGGACGGTCATATTGTTCGCGAGTCCATTTGGTTGTAAAGTTCATCTTGGCCCAGCTTGCCAGTTCTGCAGAGATCTTACCATTCAATGTATAACGGTTAAAGCTATCACTTCCGTGGCGGATCAAACCTTGCTGATCAAGGAAGTTTCCACTCAATACATAAGTCAGCTTATCTGTACCACCGCTGATGCTGACATTGTGTTCGTGTGCCGGAGCATTCTTGCGGTAGAATTCAGCGAACCAGTCTGTATTGGCAAAGGCTCCAGCATAGTTCTTGAATCGGTTGTTATCCGGGTTCACTGTTGTACCATAGTATTCAGGTGTACTAGGATCTGTGAATTCTCCGTTCATATACTTCTGGATATTTGACAAGGCTGTTTCATCAAAGATAGGAGAACCACCGCCATTTATAGAAGCTGTATTAAAGTAGTTGGCGAAGTCCCAGGAATTAACCATTTCAGGAATCTGAATAGCTGTTGAAAAACGAACGTTACCTGTATAATTTACACGTGTTTTTCCAGCTTTACCACCTTTAGTAGTAATCAAGATTACACCGAATGCTGCACGCGCACCATAAATAGAAGCAGAAGCAGCATCCTTCAATACAGATACGTTTTCGATATCGTTCGGATTGACGGAGTTCATATCTCCTTCAATACCATCGATCAAAACCAGCGGAGAACCGCTTGAACCGGCACCAATAGTACCATTACCACGGATTGTAATGCTCAAGCTACTATCCAAAGAACCACCACTGTTGCCTACAGACATCTGCAGACCTGGGATCTGTCCTTGAAGGGCTTGTGCAACGTTCTGAACCGGACGAGATTCCAACACTTTGGAATCAACCATAGATACGGCACCAGTTACGTTTACTTTCTTCTGAGTACCATAACCAACAACAACAACTTCATCCAGCAATTTGGTATCTTCCTCCAAAGTTACATTCAAAGCCTGACCATTCCAAACGATTTCTTTAGTCTGATAACCAACAAAAGAGATCTGTAAGGTTTCTCCTTTTTTTACATTTGAGAGTTCGAAGTCTCCATCAAGGCCTGTGATTGTACCATTTGTAGTACCTTTTACAACGACTGATGCACCGATAATAGTCTCTCCATTGGCATCTTTAACGATACCAGTGCATGTACCTTTCTGCTGAATAGCGTCAATGCCTGTTACGCTTTCTCCAGATACTGCGTAAACTGTTCCCCCGCCAATAGCGGAAAGGAATAGCAACATACTGACTGATTTAAAGTTTTTAAACATAGATCCTTATTTATAATTATTAAAAAATTAAGGTTTCCAAAGTTGATTTGTTACTTTAAGTTTTTAGGCTTAGGTAAAAAAAGAGGTAAAGTCCTTTTTGGACTTATAAAAAAAGAGAAGAAATCAGAGTGTTTTATAATATATAAATAAGGTGTATGTCTTGATTGGTCAGGAAAAGTACAGTAACTTTATTGTTCAATTATAGTACCAAATACATTTACTTATATAATTAAATTATTAATAAGGTTTTAGATATACTTTTGTTTTAATTTGGAGACCTTTAAGAGTTTTTTTTTAGAGTTTTGAATTAAGGGTTAACAAAAAGAAATGAAGTAAAATTCAAAATATGTCGTTTGGTTTGAAAAAAAATCTTTTAGATGTTCATTAATTAAAAAATATGTTTATCTTTGTCGCATAAAGCTTTATTAAGCATTATAAATAGCGCTTAACGGTTATCCGAAAAGTGAAATTAAATTGTTTAATTAACTTAACAGAAAATAGGACAAGTCCAAAAAGGACTTTACCTCTTTTTTTACCTAAGCCTAAAAACTTAAAGTAACAAATCAACTTTGGAAACCTTAATTTTTTAATAATTATAAATAAGGATCTATGTTTAAAAACTTTAAATCAGTCAGTATGTTGCTATTCCTTTCCGCTATTGGCGGGGGAACAGTTTACGCAGTATCTGGAGAAAGCGTAACAGGCATTGACGCTATTCAGCAGAAAGGTACATGCACTGGTATCGTAAAAGATGCTACAGGTGAACCCATTATTGGTGCAACTGTCATGGTGAAAGGTACAACCAATGGTACCATAACCGGTCTTGATGGAGACTTCTCCTTGAATAATGTTCCTCGGGGAAGTGTTTTGCAGGTTTCTTTCGTAGGATATCAAACTATGGAAGTTGAATGGAAAGGTACACCTTTGAATGTAACCTTGAAAGAAGACACTCAGCTTTTGGATGAAGTTGTTGTTGTTGGTTATGGAACACAGAAAAAAGTAAACGTAACTGGTGCCGTATCTATGGTAGATTCTAAAGTGTTGGAATCTCGTCCTGTTCAGAATGTAGCACAGGCTCTTCAGGGACAGATCCCGGGCTTGAACATGTCTGTAGGTAACAGTGGTGGTGCTTTGGATGCTTCAATGAGTATCAATATCCGTGGTGCTGGTACAATCGGTTCTGGTTCTAGTGGTAACCCGTTGATCTTGATTGACGGTGTTGAAGGTGATATGAACACTGTAAACCCGAATGATATCGCAAACGTATCAGTTTTGAAGGATGCTTCTTCTTCTTCTATCTATGGTGCACGTGCAGCATTCGGTGTAATCTTGATTACAACGAAGAATGGTAATAGCGGTAAGACTAGAGTTAACTATTCTGGAAACGTTCGTTTCTCAGATGCGATTCAGAAACCTAGCATGACTAACTCTTGGGATTTTGCCAATTATTTCAACGAAGCAAACCGTAATGCTCATGGTACTGTGATCTTCGATGAAGAAGATATGAATCGTATCAAAACTTACATGGAAGGTGGATATACCGATCCGACCAAACCGGAATATTATGGTACGCTGCCGGGAACAAATGGTCGTTGGCAAAGTTACGGAGGTGCATTTGCCAATACTAACTGGTTTGATGAATTCTATAAGAGTTGGGTTCCATCTCAGGAACATAACCTCAGCATCAGCGGTGGTAATGAAAAAGTTACCTATTTATTAAGTGGTAGCTTCCTGGATCAGAACGGTTTGTTGCGTCATGGAACAGATGAATTCCAGCGTTATACATTGAACAGCAAGATTTCAGTGAAGCTGGCTGATTGGGTGACCATGAACTATAACAACAAATGGACACGTGAAGCATACGACCGTCCTACTTATATGACCGGTCTGTTCTTCCATAATATTGCCCGTCGCTGGCCGACCAACCCGGTTCGGGATCCGAATGGACACTGGTTCCCTGAAATGGAAATTACCCAGATGGAAGAAGGTGGTAAACAGAACAATGAAAAGAACTGGATGACCAATCAGCTTCAGTTTGTGTTTGAACCGATCAAGGACTGGCATATCAATTTGGAAGGTAGTTTGCGTCAGTATAATGAAAAATCTCATTGGGCTGTATTGCCTATCTACGGTTATGATACTAACAACCAGCCTTATCTGTTGTCTTGGAACGGTGGTGCTGCCGGATATTCTGAAGTTCAGGACTATCGTTCTAGTGAGGATTATTTCTCAACTAATATTTATAGTGACTATTCCAAGACGATCGGTGATCATTATTTCAAAGTAATGGCCGGTTTCAATGCGGAACTTTACAAGAATGGTAGCTTGACTGGTTTCGGTACTGACCTGATTACTCCTACCGTGCCGGAATTGAATACGACTCAGGACAATAAGAATACTTATAACAGCGCTTCAGAATTGGCTATTGCCGGTTTCTTCGGTCGTGTGAACTATAACTATAAAGAACGCTATATGTTGGAAGCCAACTTGCGTTATGATGGTTCTTCTCGTTTCATTGGTGATAAGAGATGGGGTTTGTTCCCGTCATTCTCTTTGGGATGGAATATCGCACGTGAAGAGTTCTTTGAACCGCTGAACAGTGTGGTTGGAACATTGAAGCTGAGAGGATCTTGGGGTCAGTTGGGTAACAACGAAACAGATGCCTGGTATCCGTTCTTCCAGACTATGCCTACCGGTACTACTAACTCTGGTTGGTTGCTGAATGGTGTACGTCAGAATACAGCTGGTACTCCGGGTATCGTAAGTAGCTTGCTGACTTGGGAAACTGTAGAATCCTGGAACGTCGGTGTTGACTTTGGTTTGTTCAACAACCGCTTGACCGGATCATTCGACTACTATCAGCGTTATACATATGATATGGTAGGTCCGGCTCCTACATTGCCTGGTATCCTGGGTACTTCTGCTCCTGCCATCAACAACGCCGATATGAAATCTTATGGTTGGGAAATGGAGTTGTCTTGGAGAGACCGCATCAATGAATTCAACTATGGTGTACGTTTCACTTTGGCTGACGGTCAGAGAGAGGTAACTAAGTATCCGAATGAAAGTGGTGATATCAACACTTGGTATGCTGGTAAGTTGGATGGAACTATCTGGGGTTATACTACTGTAGGTATTGCTCAGACTCAGGAAGAAATGGATGCTCACCTGGCTAACAACAAACCGAACTGGGGTTCTAAATGGGGTGCTGGTGACGTGATGTATGCCGACCTGAATGGTGATGGTGAAGTTACTTCTGGATCAAGTACTCTTGGTGATCATGGCGACTTGACTGTAATTGGTAACAGCTATGCTCGTTACAATTTCGGTTTGACTTTGGATGGATCTTGGAAAGGACTTGACTTCTCTGTATTCTTGCAGGGTGTGATGAAACGTGACTACTGGTTGAGTGGCCCGTATTTCTGGGGTGCCAGCGGTGACGAATGGCAGTCTGCTTGCTTCACTGAACATTTGGATTACTGGACACCGGATAATCCGGATGCATACTATCCGAAACCTTATTTCGGTGGTATCACCAAGAACCAGCAGGTTCAGACAGGATATTTGCAGAATGCTGCATACCTGCGTGTAAAGAACGTTCAGATTGGTTATACTTTGCCTAAGAGCTGGACTCAGAAGGCTTCTATGGAATCAGTTCGCTTCTATGTTTCAGGTGATAACCTGCTGACATTGACAGGTATCAGTGCCATCTTCGATCCCGAAACATTGGGTGGTGACTGGGGACCGGGTAAATTGTATCCGCTTCAAAGAACTATTTCTGTCGGTGTAAATGTTAACTTCTAAAAAATACAAATATGAAACTAAGTTTAAAACATATCTATCTATACTCACTGATTGGCTTGGGTGCATCAACTCTGGCTTCCTGCGACAGTTTTCTGGATCGTGAGCCGATAACCAGTGTAACTCCTGAAGCTTACTTCTCTACCGTAGATCAGGTGGGTGCATACGTTATCAACTATTATTCCTGGCTGCAGAACTCTCGTGGACAATCTTTGTTCCATGACAAGAACTGGCGAAGCGGTATGACGTTGAATGATAATAATACCGATAACCTTTTCTCTCAGTCTGGTGACTTGAACTATTTTGCCGGTGAAAAACTGGTTCCTGCCGGAAAGAACTTTGAAACTTATTATAGCCGTATCCGTACCTGGAACTGGTTGTTGGAACAGATTCTTCCGAAAGAAGAAGCAGGAACTATTCAGGATGATGAAGCTACTCTGAAGCATTATATCGGAGAAGCTTATTTCTTCCGTGCATTGGCTTATTATCAGGCTTTGGTACGTTATGGAGATATGCCGATCATTGAAAAAGTTCTTTCTGATGATGCAGAGGAATTGAAAGCTTTGGCTGTTCGTGCTCCGCGTAATGAAGTAGCCCGTTTCATTTTGAAAGATCTGGATACTGCTATTTCACGTCTGCAGGATCAGGGTTATATGAACAATCAGCGTATCAACAAGCAGACTGCTCAATTGTTGAAATCACGTGTTGCTTTGTTTGAAGCAACTTTCGAAAGATATCATCAGGGTACTGGTCGTGTTCCGGGTGATGAATCCTGGCCTGGTAAGAACATGTCATACAATCAGGGAAAGACTTTTGATATTGCTGGTGAAATCGATTTCTTCCTGACCGAAGCTATGAGTTCAGCTAAAGCTGTGGCTGATCATTGTACTTTGACAGAAAACTCTCATCAGATGAATCCGACATTGGGACAGACCAATGGATGGAACCCTTATTTTGATATGTTCAGCTCTGAAAATTTGAGCAGTATTTCTGAGGTTCTGTTGTGGAAAGAATATAACCTGAGTATTGGTTATACACACGATGCCGGCTATATTTTGTCTGCAGGTGGTGACCAGTTGGGATTGTCACGTAGCTATATCACGTCTTTCCTGATGCAGAATGGTTTGCCTTGGTATGCTGATAATTCCGGTTATCAGGGAGATACAACCGTATCTTTGGAAAAACAGGGACGTGACGAGCGCTTGCAGCTCTTCGTGATGGGTGAAGATGATGTTACTGCAAGTGATCCTAGAGATCCTAAAGTAGCTGCGAAGAATGATGTGACTACTTTGGATACGATTCCTTTGTTGACTAACAGTTTGGAATTGCTGGACTTTACCGGTTATCGTCCGCGTAAATATTACAGCTACGATTATGATCAGTATCAAAGCAATACTGTGATCTGTACAACCGGTGCTGTTGTTTTCCGTGCTGCTGAGGCTTATTTGAATTACATTGAAGCATGTTATGAAAAGAACCATGGTTTGGATGGTGATGCAATGAAATATTGGAAGGCTATCCGTAAACGTGCCGGTGTGAGTGAAGACTATGAGTTGACTATCGCTAATACTGACTTGGCTAAGGAAGTTAACATTGTAAATGGTACAGTTTATGGTGACTTGGCTGTTTATTCTGGTGATCAGCCGGTAGATGCTACTCTGTATAACATCCGTCGTGAACGCCGTTGTGAGTTTATCTCTGAAGGTATGCGTTGGGATGACTTGAAGAGATGGCGTTCCTGGGATTTGGCAATCAATGGTCATTATATGCTGGAAGGTATGAACTTCTGGGACGAAACTTATAAGAAGTATGAAAATGCACCTAATATGCCTAAGCTGAAGGCTGATGGTAGTAGTGATGCAAATATGTCTGCAGCTTCTGTTAGCAAGTATATTCGTCCGATGGGCCGTACTCAGATCAACAACCAGTTGTTTGACGGATATACCTGGAAGAAGGCATATTATCTGGAACCGCTTGGCGTACAGGATTTCACTTTGACCGCTACCGATCCAAATAATGTAGAAACTTCTTCTATGTATCAGAATCCATACTGGCCGATGACTGCTGGTCGTGCATTGGAATAATCAGATAATAGTATATAACGTTTATGGAACGTAAGGAGTATTTTCCTGAAATTTTGATAAACGTTTGATATAGCATAAGGGAAAAGGAAGTTCGTGAGAATATCCTTTTCCTTTGTGCTTTTTTCTTTCTGACAATTTAATTTAATCATAAAAATCTATTTAATATTATGAAAAAATTTTGGATAGGCACTTTCATGCTGGTGTGTTGGATTACCAGTCATTTGAATGCTCAGGAAGTCACGGATCTTATAACTTTTAAACAAGTAGATCCATTTCTGAAGGTATTGAGAGAATCTAATTTCTTCCCTGAATTTACGGATACGGTTGAAGTGGCAAAAGGGGAAAATGCTACTTTCCAGTTTGCTGTTCGCAGTGGCTTGCCTTTGAAGGATCTTCAGTTTGATGTTACTGCTTTTCGTTCCGGACAGGGAGCGTCAATGAATGTTTCGCGTAAAGGGTTTGTGAATTATGTGAAAGAGGGACGTTTGACACCCGAACTGGCTAATGATGCAATTCTTTCTCTTTCTCGTTATTATCCGGATCCTATCTGTGAAGAACAGAATTGGTCGGTGGAGCGTGATCTGACTCAGCCCATGTGGGTGACTTTACCTGTTCCTGTCGATGCTAAAGAAGGTTGTTATCGTGCAGAAGTAACTTTAAAAGGATTGGCAGGAAATAAGCCCTTCTCTTTTACTAGAGAGATTTATGTGAAAGTTTATCCGGTTACAATTGAAAAACCTTCTCTTTGGGTGACGAACTGGTTCACTACTGCAGATGATAAAATGAAGGTTTTCAATGGAGGAAAGGATGTAGAACCTTATTCGGCTGAGTATTGGAAAATGGTAGGTGAGTTGGCTTCTAAATTACATGAATGTTATACAAATGTAATCTTGGTTTCTCCGCTACAGCATATTGAATTTTCAGAGAAATCCGGTAAGTATTCTTTTGATTATAAAAATTTTGACCGGTTTATAGACGTATTTCGTCAAGCTGGGGCTTTAAAAATGATTGAAGGAGGACATATTGCTGCCCGTGCAGGTAATTGGGATAGTAATTTTGAGGCATATGTTCCTGAAGTTGATAAAGACGGTAACAAAAAGTTGGTTCAGTATCCGATCAATTCTGAGAAAGCAAGTAACTTTTATCGTCAATTTTTGCCTTCTTTGATGTCGCATCTGCAAAAACGTGGATTAAAAGATATTTATGTACAGCATATTGCTGATGAACCTATAGAGTCCAATTTCAAGAGTTATGTGGAAATTGCTCGTTTTGTGAAAGATATTTGTCCGGATCTGAGGATTATAGAAGCTTGTCATACACATAATCTGGAAAATACGGTTGATATTTGGGTCCCTCAATTGAATTTCTATAAAGACGGATATAGTTTTTATCAGGAGCGCCAGAAAGCAGGGGATGAAGTTTGGTTCTATACTTGTTTAGCTCCTCAGGGGAACTTTGCAAATCGTTTTCTCGAATTACCCTCCATTAAAACTCGTTTGATTCATTGGTTGAACTTCCGTTACGGAGCTACGGGCTATTTGCATTGGGGATTTAATTTCTGGAAAGAAAACAGTGATCCTTATGGAGAAACAACAACGATGAATCTGGAAAGTGGAAATACGCTTCCAGGCGGAGACAGCTGGATTGTATATCCGAAGAATGGCAAATTGTATAGTTCTATTCGTTTGGAAGCTATGCGTGATGGTATAGCTGATTATACACTTTTGCAGATGTTGGCTCAAAAGGAACCGGATCTGGCTAAAGAACTATGTCGTCAGGTGGTATTCCATTGGACGTTGTATGATACAGATGGAGATCATTTCAGAGCAATTCGTCATCAGATTCTGGAGAAACTTTCTGAAAAATAAAAGCAGTATAAGTTTGTTTTAGACGAGATTGTTGCTATTGTCAAAAAGCAGAAGAGACTGATTTACTCGGTATCTTCTGCTTTTTTCAATATTTGATACTGGAAAAAAGATGAATGTTTCAAAAAGCTTGATATACTTCTTCCCAGTGACTATTGAAGTCTGGCATGGAATGGAAAAGCAGGTTGGCACCTTCGTCCAGCAGAGCAGAATCGGGTAACGGACCTGTATTAACTGCTATGGTGAAAATTCCGGCAGCTACTCCAGCCCGTACACCGAGAGGAGCATTTTCGATGACAATCGCTTCATTAGCTTGTATATTGGCTTTTTGAAGGGCCATTAAATAAGGTTCCGGATTCGGTTTTCCATATTTTACATCGAAAGCAGTTACCATTAATTCTTGTTTGAAGATATCCGGAAAGTTGTGGTTTAGTTTATCCAATAATGATAATTGCCCAGATCCGGTCACCACCATGGGTATCAGTCCTTCGCTTTTAATTTTCTGTAATACCTCGTAGGCTCCAGGCATACGTTCTGCTTTGGGAAGCTTATTGAAGATATCGCTTTTGGTCTGATAGATTTGTTTGATTTCTTCTTCACTAGCCTCATAGCCTCGTTCCCGCTGACTTACAATATTAATTGTTCCAGCTCCTGTGCGTCCTTCGTGCATATAGGCTTCTTCTCGGCTTAGTGTCATTCCGTATTGTTGCATGGCCAGGTTCCAGGCTGTCGCATGGTTTTTCATAGAGTCGAATAAAACTCCATCCATGTCAAACAGAACTGCCTTCAGATTGATTCTTGAGTAGGAATGAGTTTGTAAATAGGATGTTATGGATGATTTATACACGTTGTATATTGATTAGTTGGACATGAAGCCTGACGGCTTTAAAATAAAGGAAGGATGAAGATGACACAATCCTTTTATTGGAACGTGTCCTCTTCATCCTTTTATGGCCTTATCGGCCCGTTTTCTTGTTATTTTTTAAGTCTTTCGCGAATAGCTTTGGATGCTTCTTCGTAGCCAGGCTTGTTTAACAGGGCAAACATATTTTTCTTATATGCTTCTACACCAGGCTGGTTAAATGGATTGATTTCCAACAGGTAACCACTGATACCACAAGCTTTTTCGAAGAAATAGATCAGCTGTCCCAGATAATATTCATTCAGAACAGGCACGCTGACACGCATATTGGGAACTCCTCCGTCTACATGAGCTAACTGAGTACCCAGCTCTGCCATCTTATTAACTTCATCAACACGTTTTCCAGCCAGGAAGTTCAAGCCATCCAGGTTTTCTTCGTCTGAGGGAACATGCAGTTCATGGTTGGGAGTTTCAACAGAAACAACAGTTTCGAAGATAGTACGTTCACCTTCCTGAATCCATTGTCCCATAGAGTGCAAATCTGTGGAGAAGTCTACTGAACTTGGGTAGATACCTTTGTGGTCTTTACCTTCAGATTCTCCATAAAGCTGTTTCCACCATTCCATGAAGTAATGAAGCTTAGGCTGGAAGTTGACCAGAATTTCGATTTTCTTTCCATTCTGATAAAGCTCATTGCGTGTAGCAGCATACAAGGCTGCAGGATTTTCTTCCATGTTCGGGTTAGCACATACCTCTTCCATTTTGCATGCACCGGCAACCAGCTGGTCGATGTCAATACCTGCAACGGCAATAGGAAGTAATCCTACCGGAGTTAATACAGAGAAACGTCCACCTACATTATCAGGAATAATGAAAGATTTGTAACCTTCTTTATCTGCTGTTACGCGAGCTGCACCTTTCTTGGCATCTGTTACAGCTACAATAACTTTGCGTGCCATTTCTTTTCCGCGTTGTTCTTCGCATTGTTTCTTCAGCAGGCGGAAAGCTAAGGCTGTCTCTGTTGTTGTTCCAGACTTAGAAATGTTGATGACACCAAATTTCTTATCCTTTAAGAATGAAGTCAGTTCATACAGATAATCTTCGCCGATATTATGTCCGGCAAAAATAATTGTCGGTTGTCCGGCTTTCTTTTCCTGTAACCACAAGAAACTGTTTGACATTGCTTCAATGACAGCACGTGCTCCCAAATAACTGCCACCGATACCTGCAACAATAACAACATCACAATTCTCGCGTAAAACCTGGGCTGTAGCTTTCAAGTCAGCCAGATGTTCTTGAGTAATAGAGGAAGGAAGATGTAACCATCCTAGAAAATCATTTCCCAGTCCGGTTCCTTTTTCCAGGGTTTCCATACAAGCCTTTACTTTAGGTGCGTAAGCGGCTAATTTATCTTTGGAAATAAATTCTAAAGTCTTTTCGATGTTCAGTTTGATATTTTCCATACTGTATCTGTTTTTAGAAAAATTGTTTGTTTCAGCATTATCTGAACGAGTCGGTCAGCAGCTTTATTTCAATCATTGGTGAGATGCGTTCATACAGAATATTATAAACAGCATCTACGATAGGCATGTTGACGTGTAAGTGCTTGTTCAACTCTTTTATACATTTTGTACCATAATATCCTTCAGCGATCATTTCCATTTCAATTTGTGCACTTTTTACCGAGTAGCCTTTTCCGATCATGGTACCGAATACGCGGTTTCGACTGAAGTTAGAATAGGAAGTAACCAGCAGGTCTCCCAGATAGGCAGAGTCATTGGTACAACGTTCCAGAGGATGAACCGTATTCAGAAAACGGTTCATTTCCTGAAGGGCATTGGATACCAATACAGCTTGAAAATTGTCTCCGTATTTTAGTCCGCTGCATATTCCAGCAGCAATGGCATAAACATTTTTCAATACGGAAGCATATTCAATACCTGCAACGTCTGGATTTACGGAGGTTTTGATATAATGGCCGGCTAATTGTTTTGCGAACATTTTAGCTTTTTCAATGTCCTTGCATCCTACAGTCAAATATGACAGGCGTTCCAGTGCAACTTCCTCAGCATGACAGGGACCCGCCAATACGGCTATGTTTTCTTCGGGAACGTCATACATTTGATGGAAATAATCGGATACGATTAAGTTTTCATCTGGAACAATTCCTTTGATGGCAGTGACGATGAATTTATCCTTGAGTTTAGTTTTTAGCTTTTTGAGGTGACTTTTCAAGTAAGGCGAAGGAGTTACGAAAATAAGGGTATCCGATTCCTTTACCACCTTATTAATATCCGAAGAAAAATTTATTCGACGGATGTCAAAGCGCACACTAGTCAGATAAGCTGGGTTATGTCCTAAACGTTTGAATTCTTCAATCCGGTCGTCTCGGCGCATATACCAGTTTATTGATTCAGCTTGGGTCAGTATAATTTTTGCGATTGCGGTAGCCCAGCTTCCTCCCCCCATAATTGCTATTTTCCCGGGTAATTTCATGGCTATCAATTAAAAACCAAAAATTAAAAATTAAAAGCTTCATCAAGTGGAGAAGCTTTTAATTTTCAATTTCTAATTAATTAAATTTTTTGTATCCAGCCTGCCACTTCGTCTACGGACGGATTGGTCAGTTCCAGTTTATACTTTTTGTTTATACCACAGATATCCTGATGAAGTTTTTGCGGGTTAACATCTTTCATGTCTGATACGAGGTTATAACCAGCTTTCTGGATGACAGGAACCCAGTCTTCAGAAATACCTAACTCCATAAATTTAGCAGGAGCATCTTTCGGAATAACTTTTTCAGGACGCATTTGAGGGAAGAACAGAACTTCCTGAATTGTGCTCTGTCCGGTCATCAGCATTACCAGACGGTCCATTCCGATACCCATACCTGAAGTCGGAGGCATACCGTATTCCAAAGCACGGACAAAGTCTTTGTCGATGATCATGGCTTCGTCATCTCCCTTTTCACTCAGACGCATTTGTTCTTCGAAACGTTCCAACTGATCGATGGGGTCATTTAACTCTGAATAAGCGTTGCAAAGTTCTTTACCGTTAACCATCAATTCGAAACGTTCGGTCAGTTCCGGATTATTGCGGTGACGTTTGGTCAGCGGGGACATTTCAATCGGATAGTCTGTGATGAAGGTCGGCTGAATGTAGTTTCCTTCGCAGAATTCTCCGAAGATTTCGTCGATCAGCTTTCCTTTTCCCATTGTATCATCAATTTCCATGTTCAATTTCTGGCATACTTCACGGATTTGTTCTTCATTCATGCCAGTCAAATCATATCCGGTGAATTCTTTGATGGAATCGAGCATGGTCACACGTTTGAACGGCGCCTTAAAGTTGATTATATTATCTCCCACTTTAACTTCCGTTGTACCGTTTACATCCATACAAATCTTTTCAATCATATTTTCTGTAAACTTCATCATCCAGTTGTAGTCCTTATAGGCTACGTAGATTTCCATACAGGTAAATTCCGGATTATGTGTACGGTCCATACCTTCATTACGGAAGTTCTTGCCAATTTCATAGACTCCCTCGAATCCACCTACGATCAGACGTTTCAAGTAAAGTTCACTGGCAATACGCATATATAAAGGTATATCCAAAGCATTGTGGTGTGTGATGAAAGGCCGTGCGGCTGCACCTCCGGCAATGGATTGCAAAATTGGAGTTTCTACTTCAATATATCCTTTCGAGTTGAAGTATTCACGCATGGAGTTATAAACCTTATTGCGTTTCAGGAAAATATCTTTAACTCCATCGTTAACGACTAAGTCAACATAACGTTGGCGGTAACGCAATTCCGGATCTTCGAATTTGTCGTAAGCTACTCCATCTTTATATTTCACAATAGGAAGTGGGCGGATTGATTTTGACAATACCGTTAACTTCTGTGCATGGATGGAGATTTCTCCCATTTGTGTGCGGAATACGAAACCTTCGATGCCGATAAAGTCTCCCAAGTCGAGCAGGCGTTTAAATACTACGTTGTATAAATCCTTGTTTTCATCCGGACAAATGTCGTCACGGGTGATGTAAATCTGAATACGACCTTTGGAATCCTGTAACTCAATGAAAGAAGCTTTACCCATGACGCGGCGTGACATGATACGTCCCGCTACGGATACTTTGCGCGGTTCTGCTTCGTCATCTTTGAATTCGGCTTTAATGTCAGTCGAAAAAGCGTTGGTTACATACTCGGCAGCAGGGTAGGGGTCAATGCCCATCGCTCTCATTTCATTCAGACTGTTACGTCTGATAATCTCCTGTTCACTTAGTTCTAATACGTTCATTTGTTAATACATTAACTCAATTTGGATACAAAAATACGAAACATTTTGCAATGTATCTCTATATTAAGTTATTTTTTACTGTGATAGAGGGGATATCCTTTTAAAAATATCTATCTTCGCGTCAAAATTCCTTAAAATGAAAGAATGACCATGAAGACTAAAATTTTATGTATGGCCCTGTTGGGCAGTTTATGTATGCCTCTTTGGGCACAGCAAGTGTTTGACATGACTTCTTTAGGAGTTGTTCCCGGGAAGAAAACGAATATGTCTCCTCGTGTGGAAAAAGCACTTGATAAGATTCGCAAGCAGGCAGTTTCCGGGGAAGAGGTGGTTTTACGTTTTACTCCTGGTGTCTATCATTTTTATCCGAATGATGCTGTAGAACGTGAATATTATATTTCAAATCATGATCAGACGAATCCTAAAAAAGTTGGATTAGCTTTGGAAAATTTTCAGAATCTGACTATTGAAGGAAATGGGGCAGAGTTTGTCTTTCACGGACAGATGCTTCCGGTGTCTTTGCTGCATACCTCAAATTGTACACTGAAAGATTTCAGTATTGATTTTGCTAATCCACACATTGCCCAGGTTGAAATCCTGAAAAATGAAGGAGACAAGGGGATGACATTCCGGGTTGCTCCGTGGGTTGTGTATCAGATAACAAAAGATTCTATTTTTGAAACTTATGGAGAAGGATGGAAATTGCGTCCCAGTTCAGGAATAGCTTTTGAGAAAGATACTCGCCATGTAGTGTATAATACCAGTGATTTGTTTTACTCTACTAAAGGTGTGACAAAGGTGGATAAGGATGTATTGTATGCTCCACAATGGAAAGATAAACGTCTTCAACCGGGAACGGTAGTTGCCATGCGTGCATGGGACCGGCCGACACCTGGTATTTTCTTGTCACACAACGTGAATACAACATTGAAAAATGTGAAAGTACATTATGCACAGGGAATGGGCTTGCTGGCGCAATTGTGTGAGAATATTACACTTGATGGTTTCGGCGTATGTCTGAAAGGAGAGAATGATCCGCGTTACTTCACGACTCAGGCTGATGCTACTCATTTTTCTCAGTGTAAGGGAAAAATAACGTCTACAGGAGGCTTGTATGAGGGAATGATGGATGATGCAATTAATGTGCATGGTACTTACCTGAAGGTTATCAAGCAGATTGACAGATATACATTGGTTGGTCGTTATATGCATGATCAGTCCTGGGGATTTGACTGGGGATATGTTGGTGATGAAGTACAGTTTGTTCGTTCTAAGACAATGGAAGTCGTTGGTGATACCAGTCGGATTGAACGGATTGCTCCTTTGGACAAGCCATTAGTGGAAGGAGCCCGGGAATTTGAAATACGTTTTTCCGAACCTGTTGGTGACTGGTTGACTGAAGGTGAAAGTTTTGGTATTGAAAACCTGACCTGGACTCCGGAAGTGTATTTTGCGGATAATACGATCCGTAATAATCGTGCCAGAGGATCTTTGTTCAGTACGCCAAAGAAAACAGTAGTAGAAAACAATTTGTTTGATCATACTTCAGGAACTGCTATCTTGCTTTGCGGAGACTGTAACGGATGGTATGAAACCGGAGCTTGTCGTGATGTTGTGATTCGTAAAAACCGTTTCATTAATTCGTTGACAAATATGTTCCAGTTTACGAATGCAGTCATTTCTATTTATCCGGAAATTCCTGACCTGGATCATCAGGTTGCTTATTTCCATGGTGGAAAAGCGGGAGCTATCCAGATTGTAGATAATGAGTTTGATATATTTGATGCTCCGGTTCTTTATGCCAAGTCGGTTGACGGTCTGATATTCCGAAACAATGTGATCCGTATGAATACTGATTATAAGCCTTTTCACTGGAATCAAAACCGTTTTCTTTTGGAACGTGTTAATCGAGTTGAGATTGCTGAGTAAAATTGTTTGGGTATAATCAAACGGGAAATACCTGTCAGGGCCTTTCTCTATCCTTTGTTTGTATGACTGTAAGGATGTAGAGAAAGGCCCTTATTTCGAAAAAATGATAGAAAAATAGGCTGCATTTAATTATTTTGTTAACTTTGGGGCATTTCTGATTTATGGAAGACATGAAAGTTATAATCTTACAAACTGATATTAGTTGGGCGAATCCCAAGGCCAATGTGCAGAAAGTGGATGAAATGTTCGCCCGTTGTGGGGAAGCTGATTTATTTGTGCTGCCCGAGATGTTTTCTACAGGTTTTTGTACCCGGCCGGAAGGAATAGCAGAACCTGTGGGGAGTGATACACTTCTATGGATGAAACAAAAAGCTGCAGAACTGAATGCTGCTTTAGCCGGGAGCATAGCAGTAGAGGAAAACAGACATTTTTACAACCGATTTTATTTTGTTCATCCGGATGGACAGGTACAATGGTATGATAAAAAACATTTGTTTACCTATGGTGGAGAGCACAAGTCTTTCACGGCAGGTGCTGAAAGGGTTATTGTAAATTTCCGGGGTGTACGGATTTTATTACAGGTTTGCTATGATCTTCGTTTTCCGGTCTGGGCGCGAAATCGTAAAGATTACGACATGATTCTTTACGTAGCAAGCTGGCCGACTCCAAGAGTTGACGCATGGAACATCCTTTTACGGGCAAGGGCGATTGAAAATCAATGTTATGTAGTTGCCGTTAATCGGGTAGGAGAAGATCCTGCATGTCAATATTGTGGGGGAAGTGCCGTGATAGATCCGTACGGACATACATTAGCAGCTTGTGAAGATAACAAATCTTGTACGGCTGAAGCAACTATTGATATGGATGTACTTGAGGCATTCAGGAAAAAATTCCCTGTACTTGACGATGCCGATCCTTATCAAATCTTATAATCTATACAGAATTAACATACCTTCTATAATTATGATGAATAATCCAGATAAACTTTTATTATTGGGAGACCAGGCGATAGCTTTAGGAGCTATCCATGCTGGTATTTCGGGAGTTTATGCCTATCCTGGCACTCCTTCTACAGAGATTACCGAATATATTCAAGATTCTCCTTTGGCTCAGGAACGCAAATTACATAGTACTTGGTGCACCAATGAAAAGACGGCTATGGAAGCTGCACTGGGCGTTTCCTATGTGGGTGGTCGTGCTTTGGTATGTATGAAGCACGTAGGTATGAATGTGTGTGCTGATGCTTTTGTTAATTCAGCTATAACTGGTGTCAATGGTGGTATTGTGGTATTGGCAGCTGATGATCCTTCCATGCACTCATCTCAGAATGAACAGGACTCTCGTTTTTATGGTAAGTTTGCTATGATTCCTATGCTGGAACCTTCTTCCCAACAGGAAGCCTATGATATGATGGAAGGTGCTTTTCGATTGTCGGAAGAAAAGAAATTGCCAGTATTGATGCGTATTACAACTCGTATGGCTCATTCGCGGGCTGCGGTGACAGTGAAACAAAACTTTTTGGAGGTTACCCGAACCGGACGTCCTTCTGTTCCTGCAGACTGGGTACTGTTACCGGGTAATGCACGTCGTCGGTATTTGGAGGTAATCGAAGTTCAGCCCCAATTAATGGCACTGTCAGAGTCTTCTCCATATAATCTTTACATGCAGGGAAAAGAGAAGATGGCTGAAAAAGGAATTATTGCATGTGGTATCGGATATAATTATGTAATGGAAAATTTTCCGGAAGGTTGTCCTTATCCACTCTTGAAGATTTCGCAATATCCGCTTCCTGTTGAGAAAATAGCAGCATTGGCAGCTTCTTGCAGAGAAATCTTAGTGGTAGAAGACGGTCAGCCTTTTGTCGAAGAACAGCTGAAAGGTATTTTACCGTCTGCTTATCAGGTTAAAGGCCGTCTGAGTGGAGATCTTCCCCGTACAGGCGAGTTGAATCCGGACAATGTTCGGCTGGCTTTGGGGATGTCTGTTACACAAGTTTATGCTCCTGCAAAACAAGTCGTTTCCCGGCCGCCTGCTTTATGTAATGGGTGTGGACACAGAGACGTCTATGATGCTTTAAACAAAGTTGTGGCTGAATATCCGGATGCCAAGATTTTTGGAGATATTGGCTGCTATACATTGGGAGCTCTTCCTCCTTTCCGTTCATTGGCTAGTTGTGTCGATATGGGAGCTTCTATAACAATGGCCAAGGGAGCTGCAGATGCAGGTTTGTTTCCTGCAATTGCTGTTATTGGTGACTCAACCTTTACCCATTCTGGTATGACGGGCCTGTTGGATGCCGTTAATGACCGGGCCAATATAACTGTGGTAATTTCAGATAATCTCACCACAGCCATGACGGGAGGACAGGATTCTGCCGGCACTAATAAGTTTGAAGCTATTTGTCTGGGACTGGGAGTTGAACCGGAGCATGTACGCGTAGTTGTGCCTTTGCCGAAAAATATGGATGAAATAACTCGGATTATTCGGGAAGAAATAGAATACAATGGGGTTTCTGTAATCATTCCGCGCCGTGAATGTATGCAGACTTTGAATCGTAAGTTGAAACAGAAAAGAGCAGAGAAAAAATGAAAACAGACATCATACTTTCTGGAGTAGGAGGACAGGGAATCCTCTCCATTGCAACCATTATCGGAGAAGCAGCGACACGCATGGGGCTTACATTAAAACAGGCAGAAGTACATGGAATGAGCCAGCGTGGTGGGGATGTACAGTCTAATTTACGTCTGTCTGACGGACCGATTGCTTCCGACCTGATTCCATTGGGAAGTGCTGATCTGATATTGTCTCTTGAACCGATGGAAGCCTTGCGTTATTTACCTTATTTGTCGCAGGAAGGCTGGATTATTACCTCTTCTGCTCCATTCAAGAATATTCCGAACTATCCGGATGAAGCCTGTTTGCAGGAAGAACTGAAGTCTCAGCCACATGTTGTCGCTTTGGACGTTGAATCTCTGGCACGTGAGAATCAGGTACCGAAGTCAGCGAATGTTATTTTATTGGGAGCGGCAGCAGCTTTTCTGAAAATTCTGGATGTAGAAACGTTGCGTGCAAGTGTAGGACGGATCTTTGCATCGAAAGGAGAAGCTGTTGTGGAAATGAATAACCGTGCGTTTAATATCGGTTATGAGTATGTGAAAGGACTTAATGAAAAATCAGAATGAGCAAGGTTTTTAATGAAGATCTGGTAGCTTCTGTTGCCAGAGAAATGAAAGTAGCAGACTTGCAGAATGCAACAATTGGAGACATTTTGCTGGTTGCTTCCCGGTTGGAGGAACTGACTGGAATTCCTTTTATCCGGATGGATCAGGGCTCTCCGGGTTTGCCGGCCAATCGGATTGGTATAGAAGCAGAAAAAGCTGCACTGGATAAAGGACTGGGTGCACAATATCCGGCAGCTGCAGGAGTTCCGGAGTTAAAGGAAGCAGCATCTCGTTTTGTGAAAGCTTTTATTGACATTGATATCTCACCTCGTGCTTGTTTGCCGACAACGGGTTCAGTGGCAGCCTCATTCGGTGCGTTTATTGCATGCACCCAGCGCATTCCGGGAAAAGACAAAGTCCTGTTCATTGATCCTGGTTTCCCGATCCAGAAGTCACAGTTGCGTATCTTGGGCATTCGCTGGAAACTGTTTGATATTCATTATTTTCGCGGACAGGCATTGCGTGATAAGATGGAAGGATATCTTAAAGACGGTGATATTGCTGCCATTGTCTATTCTAATCCCAATAACCCGGCATGGATTTGCCTGGAAGAAGAAGAACTGAAGATTATCGGTGAGTTGGCAACAAAATATGATGCGGTAGTCATGGAAGATCAGGCATATTTCTGTATGGACTTCCGTCATCCTTTCGGTCGTCCGTATCAGGCTCCTTTTGTGCCTACGGTAGCCCGTTATACGGATAATTACATTTTGATGCTTTCCGCTTCGAAAATATTCAGTTATGCAGGCCAGCGTATCGCTTTAGCCTGTGTGTCCGATAAATTGTTTGATAAGCAATATCCGGCTTTAGCTGAGCGTTATGAAGATTCGGGTGTGTTCGGACCGACTTTCATCGCTTCAATTATGTATATGATTACTTCCGGATGTACGGCAACTACGCAGTATGGAATGGCGGAAATGTTGAACCGCTCCGTAGATGGAACTATTAACTTTGTGGAGGATACCCGTGAGTATGAACGGAGGGCAGCTCGCATGAAGAAGATCTTTACGGACAATGGTTTTACAATTGTATATGATCATGATGTGACTCAACCTGTTGGTGATGGCTTCTTCTTTACACTTGGTTATCCCGGTATGACTGGAGGAGAGTTGCTTTGTGAACTGATGTATTATGGAGTAAGCAGCATTTCGCTTTCAACAACCGGTAGTGAACAACAGGGAGTTCGAGCCTGTACTTCCCGGATGCGTGAAGAACTTTATCCGATTCTTGAGGAACGTATGAAAGCTTTCCATGAAGATCACCTTTGATAATAACGCTTTTTAATTAACGAAAACTATGATTTGGAACACGAATAAGGAATGTATGTCTCGCGAACAAATGCGTGAATTGCAGGGAAAACGTTTGCAGAAATTGGTGACATACGTTTATCATAATGTACCTTTTTACCGTTCACGAATGCAGGAGATGGATTTGTCGCCTGATGATATTCGTACGATTGATGATATTGTAAAACTTCCGTTTACGACCAAACAGGATTTGAGAGACAATTATCCGTATGGCCTGCAGGCTGCGCCCCCTTCTGAAATTGTGCGGGTGCATGCCTCTTCTGGAACTACAGGAAATCCGACGATTGTGGGTTATACGCGTCGGGACCTTTCTATCTGGTCAGAAGTTATGTCGCGTTGTCTTTCTGCGTATGGAGTGACACGTGATGACACTTTTTCCGTAAGTTATGGATATGGTCTTTTCACGGGAGGTCTGGGAGCGCATTATGGTGTGGAGAATCTGGGTGCTACGGTGATTCCGGCTTCTACGGGAAATACGGAAAAGCATGTGCGCTTGATTCGCGATCTCCATATTACGGGAATTGCCTGTACACCTTCGTATGCCCTTTATCTGGCAGAGGTCGTGGAAAAGATGGGAATAAAGAAAGAAGAACTCGGTTTGCGTATCGGAGCTTTCGGAGCTGAGCCGTGGACAGAAAATATGCGGCAGGAAATCCAGGAACGTCTTGGACTGAAAGGATATAACATTTACGGCTTAAGTGAAATCATGGGACCGGGCGTTTCGTATGAGTGTCAGGAACAGCATGGCTCACATATTAATGAAGATCATTTCTTCCCGGAAATAATTGACCCTGAGACCCTGGAACCTCTTCCATATGGAAAAACGGGCGAACTGGTGTTTACTACTTTGACGAAAGAAGGAATGCCTTTGCTCCGTTATCGGACGAAAGACTTAACCTCATTGATGGACGGAGAATGTCCTTGTGGGCGGACGAATGTACGCATGACGCCTATTATGGGACGAAGTGATGATATGCTGATTATCCGGGGTATCAATGTATTCCCGTCGCAAGTGGAAAGCGTAATTCTGGGTATGAAGGAATTTGAACCGCAATATTTGCTGGTTGTTGATCGTGTAAATAATCTGGATACGCTTCAGGTGCAGGTGGAAGTGCGGAAAGACTTCTTTACGGACGATATGGGAGCTATGTTGAACCTGAAGAAGACCTTGTCAGACAAGCTGAAAAGTGTCTTGTCTATCAGTGCTGATGTGAAGCTGATGGAGCCGAACAGTATTGTCCGGAGTCAGGGTAAATCAAAACGTGTATGGGATAAGCGTGTATTGGTATAATCTACAAAATGAGGAGTGTATGACAATTAAACAGTTATCAGTTTTCTTGGAAAACAAGACCGGAAGAATTAATGATGTCGTTCGTACATTGGGGCAATATGGAATCAATATGCATGCATTCAGTATGGCTGAATCTGCAGACTTTGGTATTTTGCGTCTGATTGTATCGGATGTAGACAAGGCTGTGGAAGTGCTTCGTGAACGTGATTTTGCGGTCATGTCTACAGACGTAGTTTGTCTGAGTTGTGCCAATGTACCGGGTGCTTTGGCTACTGTTCTGGAATATCTGGCAGCAGAACAGATTTTCATTGAGTATATGTATGCATTTGCGCAGAATGATCGCGCTCATGTAGTCATCAAGCCGAATGACATGCAGCGTTGTATAAAGGTTCTTCAGGAACATCATTGTGATGTATTGACCCGGGACCGGCTGTAATTTCTTACCATGAAAAATATACCCGGAAGGTAAAGTCTTGTTGTGAGACTTGCTTTCCGGGTATATTGTTTATGTTTGTTAGAACAGACTCCAGGAAACGGTTAAGCCCGCCATAACGATAGCTACCATGCTCATCAGTTTGATAAGGATATTAAGGCTGGGACCTGAGGTGTCTTTGAAAGGATCACCGACTGTATCTCCTACTACCGTTGCCCGATGAACTTCGCTTCCTTTTCCGCCAAAGTTGCCTTCTTCTACAAATTTCTTGGCATTGTCCCAGGCGCCTCCTGCATTAGCCATGAAAATAGCAAGAACAAATCCGGAGGAAAGTCCTCCAACCAGCAGACCTATTACTCCCGGTACGCCGAAGATCAGTCCGGTAGCAATAGGAGCGATGATTGCCAGCAGAGATGGAAATACCATTTCATGCTGTGCTCCCCGGGTGGAAATTTGTACGCATCGGGCATAATCCGGTTCTGCTTTTCCTTCCAGAATACCTTTGATTTCACGGAACTGACGACGTACTTCTTCAACCATGTGAGCGGCTGCACGTCCTACCGCATTCATGGTCAGACCGCAGAAAAGGAAAGCCATCATACTTCCAATGAACATGCCGGAAAGTACTTTCGGATTCATCAAGGTAACATCATAATACATCATAAAGTCAGTGAAACTGGCTTCATGGATAGGAACCTGGATTCCGCCTGGAAGATCAAGAACCGTATTTCCCAGACGTTCCAGCCCGATACGGATTTCTTCAATGTAAGAGGCGAGCAAAGCCAGTCCGGTCAGAGCTGCAGAACCAATGGCAAATCCTTTGCCTGTGGCTGCAGTTGTGTTGCCCAGTGAATCCAGAGCATCGGTCCGTTTTCTAACTTCTTCTCCCAATCCGCTCATTTCTGCATTTCCTCCGGCATTGTCGGCAATCGGGCCATAAGCGTCGGTTGCCAGTGTGATTCCCAGAGTGGAGAGCATACCTACAGCTGCAATACCGATGCCGTAAAGACCCATGCCGATGTTTGAGAAGTCAAATCCGGATGCGAGCCAGTAAGAAAGGATGATTCCGGCTACGACGGAAAGTACAGGAATTGTAGTAGAAATCATACCCAGTCCGATTCCGGAAATAATCACGGTTGCCGGACCGGTCTTTCCGCTTTCCGAAAGCTTCTGCGTCGGTTTGTATGATTGTGAAGTGTAATATTCTGTGGAGCGGCCGATCACTATTCCTACAATCAGTCCGATAACAACAGCCAGTGACAGATTAATCCAGTTATTGATTCCCAGAAGCCAGAGGATCAGGAAGGTCGCAACGACAATCAGTGCCGAACTCAGATTGGTTCCAAATCCCAGGGCATTCAGCAAATCTCTCATACTGGCATCTTCCTTAGTGCGGACGGAGAAGATACCGATGATGGAAAGTACAATGCCTACTGCTGCAATCAGCATGGGGGCAATGACAGCTTTGAATTGCATTTCTGTGTCTCCGGTTCCAATGAATGTAGCAGCTCCTAGTGCTGCTGTTGCCAGGATGGAACCACAATATGATTCGTAAAGGTCTGCACCCATACCTGCTACGTCACCAACATTGTCTCCCACATTGTCAGCGATGGTGGCCGGGTTACGCGGATCGTCTTCCGGAATGCCGGCTTCAACTTTTCCCACCAGATCTGCTCCCACATCTGCAGCTTTGGTATAAATACCTCCTCCTACACGGGCAAACAAGGCCTGGGTGGAAGCTCCCATACCGAAAGTCAGCATGGTGGTTGTAATGATGCAAAGTTTGGATGTCGGATTCAAGGCATCAGCCGGGATGCACTTTTCAAGTAAGAGGTACCAGAAAGAAATGTCAAACAGGCCCAGTCCGACAACTACCAGTCCCATGACGGCACCACTTCTGAAGGCTACTCTAAGTCCTTTGTTCAGAGAATTGCGGGCGGCATTGGCCGTACGTGCAGAAGCATACGTTGCTGTTTTCATGCCCAGATATCCGGAAAGTCCGGAAAAGAATCCTCCGGTCAGAAAGGCTACCGGTACCCAATGATTCTGCAAATTGAATCCATACGCCATGACGGCGAAAAGGATAACCAGTCCGACAAAGACCCAGGTAACAACTTTGTATTGCTGCTTCAGATACGACATCGCACCCTGACGGACGTGCGAGGCAATTTTTGCCATGATGGGAGTACCTTCACTTTCTCTCATCATCTGTTTGTAAAAATAACCGGCCAGTGCCAATGCCAGCAGTGAGGCGGCCGGTACCATCCAGAATAAGTATGTTTCCATAAGATTTATGATTAAGTAGTTAATTCTCAAAGATAAGCAAGAACAATGGAAAAACGAAATGGTCTGCGCTAAAATAATGGAAAAATGCTTTAGAATATTTGTTTGTTCAAAAAGAAATATAATATGCTTTATAATTGTAATATTTATTCATTTCTACTTGATTTTATATCAATATGACTAAAAATTAAGGTGTATTATTTCTTATTGTGAATATCAATACTTATATTTGCCTCCGTTTGTAAAGAAAAAGATTGAAAACGATGATTTACGACATGGATATGTTGAAGGCATTCTATGCCTCTTATGCGGCCAAAGTAAATCTGGCTGCCGGGAAGTTGGGAAGACCCATGACTTTAACTGAAAAGATTTTGTATGCCCATTTATATGAAGAAGGCATTCAGACGATTTATCGGAGAGGAGAAGATTATGTCAATTTCCGCCCTGATCGTGTTGCGATGCAAGATGCTACGGCGCAGATGGCTCTGCTGCAGTTTATGAATGCCGGCAAGTCATGTTCAGCTGTGCCTGCTACGGTACATTGTGATCATCTGATACAGGCCTGTAAGGGAGTTGGCAGTGATCTGCCTGCGGCTTGCGAGGCCAATAAGGAAGTATATGACTTTCTGCGTAGCGTGGCCGAGAAGTATGGCATTGGCTTTTGGAAGCCGGGAGCAGGTATTATTCATCAGGTAGTGCTGGAGAATTATGCTTTTCCCGGAGGAATGATGGTAGGAACTGATTCACATACCCCGAATGCCGGCGGGCTCGGCATGATTGCCATTGGAGTCGGAGGAGCAGATGCGGTAGACGTGATGGCGGGAATGGAATGGGAACTCAAGATGCCGAAACTGATCGGAGTCCGCCTGACCGGACGTCTGAACGGATGGGCTTCTCCGAAGGATGTAATCCTGAAGCTGGCAGGAATACTTACGGTCAAGGGAGGAACGAATGCTGTAATTGAATATTTTGGCGAAGGTGCGTCCTCTTTGTCGGCTACGGGAAAGGCTACCATTTGTAACATGGGAGCTGAGGTCGGGGCCACTACGTCAGTTTTTCCTTTTGACGACGAAATGGATCGCTATCTCTGTGCTACCGGCCGTGAAGAGATTGCGGTATTGGCCCGTGCCAATGCTGCTTGTCTGAAGGCAGACCCTGAAGTTGAGGCCGATCCGGAAACTTATTACGACCGGATCATTGACATTAATCTGTCGGAACTGGAACCTTATCTGAACGGACCGTTTACGCCTGATGCAGCTTGTCCTGTATCAGACTTTGCGGAGAAAGTGAAAAAGAACGGCTACCCGCAGCGTATGGAGGTGGGGCTGATCGGATCGTGTACGAACTCTTCTTATCAGGATCTGAGCCGTGCTGCTTCCCTGGCCCGCCAGGTTAAGGCTAAAGGATTGAAGATGGCGGCTCCGCTGATCATCAATCCCGGTTCAGAGCAAGTGTATTGCACCCTGAAGCGTGATGGAATGATTGCGGATTTTGAAGCAGTGGGCGGAGTAATTATGACAAATGCCTGTGGTCCCTGCATCGGCCAGTGGAAGCGGGAGACAGACGATCCGGCCCGTCCGAATTCCATCGTGACTTCGTTTAACCGGAATTTTGCCAAACGGGCAGACGGTAATCCGAATACACATGCTTTTGTTGCTTCTCCGGAAATAGCCATGGCTTTTGCCATTGCTGGTGATTTGTGCTTTAACCCACTGACGGATACTTTGGTTGCTTCAAACGGAGAGCGGGTGAAATTGGATCCTCCTGTGGGAGAAACGTTACCTGTTGACGGGTTTACCGTGGATGACAACGGTTATGTAGCTCCTTCGGCCGACGGAGGAAAGGTGGAAGTCAGCATTCGTCCTGACTCCCGGCGCCTGCAGAAGCTGGAGCCTTTTGCTCCCTGGGATGGCAATGATTTTCTGGAGATGCCGTTGCTGATCAAGACACAGGGGAAATGTACGACCGACCATATTTCCATGGCCGGGCCGTGGCTGCGCTTCCGCGGACATCTGGAAAATATATCCGACAATATGCTGATGGGAGCGGTCAATGCTTTCAACCGTCAGACGAATCGGGTATGGAATCGTCTTTCCGGAGCTTATGAGGCCGTTTCTGCGGTGGCCAAGCAATATAAGGCACGAGGTATTTCCTCCATTGTCGTTGCAGAAGAGAATTATGGAGAAGGTTCCAGCCGGGAGCATGCTGCCATGGAACCCCGTTATCTGAACGTACGGGTTATTCTGGCAAAGAGCTTTGCCCGTATTCATGAAACTAATTTGAAGAAGCAGGGGATGCTGGCACTGACTTTCCGGAATAAGGAAGACTATGATAAGGTGCAGGAACACGACCGTATTTCTGTGCTTGGACTGAATCAGTTTGCTCCGGGAAAACCATTGTATGTTATCTTGAAACATCAGGACGGAACTACGGAAACATTTGAAGCCTTACATACTTACAATGAAATGCAGATCCGCTGGTTCAAGGCCGGGTCTGCCTTGAATACCATCCGTGCAAAGGAATGAACTTGTATCACTGAATAAAAGAACGAATGATGAGCAAAGTATATATAAAAGACGGACAGTTGTGTGTACCCGACCGGGTGACTGTTCCTTATATTGAAGGAGATGGCGTGGGAGCCGAAATTACTCCGGTGTGTCAGAGAATTGTAAACGCGGCAGTTGAACTGGCTTATCTGGGCAAGCGTTCCATCGAATGGAAAGAGGTGCTGGCTGGAGGAAAAGCTTTTCAGCAGACTGGAGAATGGCTTCCGGAAGCAACGATGGAAGCATTTCGTGAATATCTGGTCGGTATCAAAGGACCGCTTACCACTCCGGTGGGAGGAGGCATCCGTTCGTTGAATGTAGCACTGCGGCAGACGCTCGACCTGTATGTCTGCCTGCGTCCGGTCCGCTGGTTTCGGGGAGTGGTTTCTCCTGTCAAGGCTCCTGAAAAAGTCAACATGCATATTTTCCGTGAAAATACGGAAGATATTTATGCAGGGATCGAATGGGAACAGGGAACTCCTGAAGCCCGGAAATTCTATCAGTTTCTGCATGAAGAGATGGGAGTCAGCAAAGTGCGTTTTCCGGAGACTTCTTCATTTGGAGTCAAGCCGGTATCAGTGGAAGGAACCCGCCGTCTGGTCCGTGCGGCCATTGCCTACGCTGTTCAGCACAAGCTTCCTTCCGTGACTCTGGTTCACAAAGGGAATATTATGAAGTTTACGGAAGGAGGTTTCAAGCGCTGGGGATATGAAGTGGCTGAGACTGAATTTGCTTCCCAGACCTTTACCATGAATCAATATGAAAAAATAAAGGCGGAGCTGGGAGAGGAGTCGGCCAAGGCAGCAGTCGGCAAAGCGATCAATGAAGGAAAGGTTATTGTAAAAGACTGCATTGCGGATGCATTCCTGCAGAATACGCTGCTCATGCCGGAAGAATATTCAGTCATTGCTACCCTGAACCTGAATGGAGATTATATATCCGACCAGCTGGCTGCCATGGTGGGCGGCATTGGAATTGCTCCGGGAGCGAACATCAATTACCAGACAGGACATGCCATCTTTGAAGCTACTCACGGAACGGCGCCGAACATTGCCGGAAAGAATGTCGTTAATCCCTGTTCGCTTCTGCTGTCGTCTGTGATGATGCTGGAATATCTGGGCTGGAAGGAAGCGGCTTGCCTGATTACGGATGCCATTGAAAAGGCCTTTGCGCTGGGAGAGGCTACGCCTGATCTGGCACGTTTTATGCCCGAAGGGAAACCGTTGGGTACGGATGAATTCGGAAAACGCATCGTAGAACTGTTGTAAAAGAAAAGAATCATGAAGAAGGAATACATTGTATATAAGTTATCGGAATGTGCCAAACAGGCGTGCCGGATTGACAATGAACTTTTCACGAAGTTTAATGTCAAGCGCGGGCTCCGCAATGAAGACGGTACGGGCGTATTGGTCGGACTGACCAAGATCGGTAATGTCGTGGGATATGAGCGCACGGAAAAAGGACTGAAGCCGATTCCCGGAAAGTTGTTTTACCGGGGATATGATCTGGATGATATCGCTCATGCACTGCTGAAAGAAAAGCGGTTCGGCTTTGAGGAAGTGGCCTATCTGCTTTTGTCGGGCGAATTGCCGGACAGTGAGCAGCTGGACGCTTTTAAGGAACTGATCAATGACAACATGGCTCTCGACAAGAAAACAACCATGAACATTATTGATCTGGAGGGACAGAACATCATGAACATTCTGGCGCGGAGTGTGCTCGAGATGTACACGTTTGATCCCAATCCCGATGACATCTCGCGTGACAATTTGATGCGTCAGTCCATTGAACTGATCTCCAAGTTCCCTACCATCATTGCTTATGCTTACAGCATTTACCGTCACAGCATGCACGGACGTTCACTGCATATCCGTCATCCTCACGAGAACCTTTCACTGGCAGAAAATTTTCTGTATATGATCAAGAAGGAATATACGCCGCTGGAAGCCCGTATGCTTGATCTCCTGCTGGTGCTCCAGGCTGAGCACGGGGGAGGTAACAACTCTACTTTTACGGTGCGTGTCACCAGTTCCACCCGGACGGATACTTACTCAAGTATCGCAGCCGGCATCGGTTCATTGAAGGGACCTTTACACGGGGGAGCCAATATTCAGGTGGTCAAAATGTTCCATCACCTGAAGGAAGTCATCTCAGACTGGACGAATGTAGATGAGATTGATACTTATCTGATCCGGATGCTGAACAAGGAAGCCTACGACGGAAGCGGACTGATTTACGGCATCGGTCATGCAGTGTATACGATTTCCGATCCGCGTTCTGTCTTGTTGAAGGAACTGGCCGGTGAGCTGGTGGCAGAAAAGGGTTGTGAGAAAGAGTTTGCTTTCTTGGAGCTGGTTGAACAGCGGGCTATCGAATGTTTCAAGCGGGTGAAGGGAACCAAAAAGCAGGTTTGTTCGAATGTTGATTTTTATTCCGGCTTCATTTATGAAATGATGGGACTTCCTCCCGAAATCTATACGCCGCTGTTTGCCATGGCCCGTATCGTAGGATGGACGGCTCATCGCATTGAGGAACTGAACTTCGAGGGCCGCCGCATCATTCGTCCGGCTTACAAGAACGTGCTTGAAGAAGTGGTTTACCATCCGCTTGAGGAGCGGTAAAATCAATATGTTTTTCCTGCAAACTGACGGAGAATCGGTGGATTTTGCGTAAGTTTGCAGGCATGAAACAAGTGATATCGATGAACTCAGCCTTGCGGCTGGAAATAGCAGATTTTCTTCGGGAACTGGAAATGCCCCTGACCCTGGAGTTTGAAGGCTGCGATGAGCATTGCCGGTATTTTTATTTTTCCCGTCCGAAGCATTCCACAACCTTGTTTGTCATATCAGATGACGGAGCAGGCAACTGGCAGGTGATGATCGACGGCCTGGCTTCTTATGAGGATTATCGCTTCTTTCCCTATCTGGCGGACTGTCTGCGAATCCATTTGCAGGCAGAAGTGGAAGGCCTGGAGGACGGAAAGACTCTCTATCAGCATTTTGACGAAGAATGGATCAGCCTGTGTATCGGTGAGGAGATTGCCTGGCTGAAGGCTACGCTTTCTCTCGTTCCCCGGTATTATCTGGAGTTTCCTGTGATAGAAAACACGTATGTTTCTCTCGATATTTTGTCCCGTTTCGGAGTGAATCTGTATTCTTCCACTCCCCGTATCTACGGCTATGTACAGTATCTGCTGCGCCATGGATTGCTCCCTCATGCACTGCCTGATGCATCTTGTGTTCCGCCTGGAGTGACGGATGATGGAGAAGTGGAGGTAGATGTTCCCCAGCATGTACCGGTCGGAAAGGTGAAATCCTGGCAGACTGACGGTGCCGAGACCTGGGAGAGCTTTTCACGCGAGGACGTGGAACTCCTGTTGCAGCTGGCTGAAGGTTACAGGCAGGGCAAAGAAGTGGCCGGAGTGGTGCTGAACGATATCGGAACCCTGTATCAGGAAGGCGTCGGTATTCCGGTTGACAAGCACCAGGCCGAGTATTGGTTCCGACAGGCAATTTCGGCCGGAGACCGGATGTATGCCCCTTCCAATCTGGGCGATCTGTACAGAAAAGGAGGCCCCGGTTTTCCTGTATCCTTACCTTTGGCGATGCAGGCTTACAGATTGTCGGAAGATCCCTATGCCCATTATCGGATCGGGCAGGCTTATGAAGAAGGATGGAATGGAGATCCGGATCCGGAAAAGGCATTCTATTGGTACCGGAAGGCTGCGGATGAAGGGCATCATCTGGCTATCCGGCGCTTGCGGAAGGCAGATGGGGAAGAAGAATAAGGACGGTCAGCAGATATTTACAGGTATTATCCGGATGAAACTGCAGGCAATTCAGCTGATTTGTCTGGAGAAATTTTTTGTATCGTGCTGGTGAAACTTTTGGTTCCACTGGGTGGAACTTCTGTTTCCTGCTGGTGGAACTTTTGTTTTCACCTGGTGGAACTTTTGTTTTCTCTCGGTGGAACTTTTGTTTTCTCTCGGTGAAACTCCAGTTTCGGCTGCCTGAAACTGGAGTTTCGTGCGGTGGAAACAGAAATTTTATTCAGTGAAATCATTGCATTTTGCCGGAAAAACGGAGGCAGTTGACCGGATGAAGAAGAAAAAGACAGAGGCTGTTTCAGTTCATATATCCTGAGACAGCCTCTGTCTTTTATATCGAAATATTCCCGGATATCCTTTTCCGTGCAGATGATCCGTGGAGGAAATCCGTCAGATGATCTCGATTCCCTGCTGGCGGCAGAGTTCCAGACCTACATCCTTCAGCTTGAACTTCTGTATTTTTCCGCTTCCGGTCATGGGGAATTCCTTGACAAAGAAAATGTATTTCGGAATTTTGTAACGGGCAATTTTTCCCTGGCAGAATTCGCGTACATCAAATTCATTGAGACTGCATCCTTCATGCAGGATAATGAATGCCCCGACAGCTTCTCCGTATTTCTTTGACGGGATTCCGGCCACCTGAACATCCTTGATGGCGGGCATCTGGTAAAGAAATTCTTCAATTTCGCGCGGGTAGATGTTTTCTCCTCCCCGGATGATCATGTCTTTGATGCGTCCGGTGATCCGGTAATTGCCGTTTTCGTCTTTTACACCCAGGTCTCCTGAATGCAGGAATCCGTTTTTGTCGATGACTTCAGCCGTAGCTTCCGGGTTCTTGTAGTAACCTTTCATGGTATTGTAGCCGCGGTTGCACATTTCTCCTTGCACACCGACGGGGCATTCTTCACCTGTTTCAGGGTCGATGACCTTTACTTCCGTAAACTCAAAGTCACGTCCGACGGTTGTGTAGCGCACTTCGGCCGGGTCGTCAATACGGGTATGTGTCATACCGGGAGAGGCTTCCGTCAGTCCATATACACTGGTGATCTTCATAAACATCTTTTCTTCAACCTGCTTCATGAGTTCTACCGGACAGAGTGATCCGGCCATGATGCCGGTGCGCAGGCAGGAGAGATCGAACATGTCGAACATGGGATGGTGGAGTTCGGCAATAAACATGGTGGGAACTCCGTACAGAGCTGTACACCGTTCCTTGTGGATGGATGCCAGAACCAGCAGCGGATCGAATCGTTCTACCATTACTTCTGTACATCCGTGGGTCAGACAGTTCATTGTGGCGAGCACTACACCGAAGCAGTGGAAGAGCGGCACGCAGACGCAAAGTTTGTCATCTGCCGTGAATTTCATGTGTTCGCCCGTCAGGAAACCATTGTTGGCGATGTTGTAGTGTGTCAGCATGACTCCCTTGGGGAATCCGGTAGTTCCCGATGTGTATTGCATGTTCACGGTATCGTGACAGCTTACTTTCTTCTTGGCTTCTTCCAGTTTTTCGTCATCAATGTTCTTTCCCAGCAGCAGGATTTCTGCCGTGTTATACATGCCGCGGTATTTTTCCTGTCCGATATAGATTACGTTGCGCATGTAAGGGAAGCGCTTGCTCTTCAGGTGTCCGCGCTGGAAGGTCTTGAGTTCGGGCAGCATGGTGTACGTCATGTCAACGAAACTGCTGTCTTTTTCTCCGTCCACGATACACAGGGTGTGCATATCCGAGTTCTGGCAGAGATATTCCAGTTCGGCCTGTTTGTAGTTGGTGTTTACCGTAACGGCTACGGCACCGATCTTGGCACATGCATAGAGGAATGTCAGCCAGTCGGGTACATTCCGTGCCCAGATACCGACATGGGTTCCTTTTTCCACGCCGATGCTCAGCAGGCCTTTTGCCAGGTTATCTACTCGTTCGTTAAACTGTTTCCAGGTAAACCGCAGGTTGCGGTCGGAGTAAACAATGTATTCTTTGTCGGGAGTGGTTGCAGCCCAGTGTTCAAGCCAGTCTCCCAAAGTACGTTCTGATAATTGCATCATAGTCTGTTTCTTTAGATGGGAGTATAGATGACGGCCAGAATGCGGGCAGACTGTCCTTTAAAAGCATGTACATGGTGAGGTACGATGGAGTCATAATAGATTGTATCGCCTTTCTCAAGTACATAGACCGATTTTCCGTAATTGATTTCCAGAACTCCTTCCAGCACCATGATGAATTCTTCTCCTTCGTGTGCGGAAAGGGTAAATCCGTTTTCCGGATTCGGATCGATGTCAATGACAAACGGCTCCATGTGACGGTCTGTTTTGCTTCTTGACAAAGAATGGTAATGAAGGTTCTGACGTGCATCAGGGGAATTGTTGGAGAAACTGATCGTGTCATCTGCTTCTCCGCATCGGCAGACTATCGGTCCGTTTTCATTGGGCTGGTCGTCGAGGAAGGTTCCGAGACGTACTCCCAATGCCCGTGCGATTTTTACGAGTGGAGCCAGTGAAGGTATGTTGATATTCTGTTCAATGCTTTCAATCTGTTCTTTGGACAGTCCTGTACGTTCTGCCAGTTCTTCAAGAGTAATTTCCTGAGCGGTTCTCAGTGCTTTTATTTTTTCTCCGATAATCTTTGTGCAGTCCATAGTTGAATCTTTTTTTAGTGTTCTGAATTAATTAAGAACTTTTTTGACAAGTTCAGCTGCAAATATAATCAATCTTTAAGAAAACCATAGGGAATCTCTTTATTTTTGTTACTGAAGTTGTACCTTTGCCGTGTTTTTTAGGAATAGACAAATGAAAGAAGCATTTATAAAACTCCATCTCTCGGTCCTGATAGCCGGGGGAACCGGTATATTTGGCCGGTTGATATCATTGAATGAAGGTTTGCTGGTGTGGTATCGCATGTTATTGGCAACGCTGATTTTTTATGTTGTTCTGATCATGCTGAAGAAGTTGCATCGCGTACCGTGGCATGATATGAAGCGTATTGCTTCCGTGGGCCTGTTGCTGGCCGCTCACTGGCTGTTCTTTTACAGAAGTATCAAGGCTTCCAATGTATCTATCGGGGTGGTCTGTCTTTCGTTGATGAGCTTTTTCACGGCTTTGTTTGAGCCGCTGATCAACCGTCACCGGGTTTCCTGGCGGGAAATGCTGTTCAGCCTGCTAGGGGTGTTGGGGATTTTTCTGATCTTTAATTTTGACACCCGTTATCGGGCAGGTATCGGGATGGGAGTCGTTTCATCGGCACTGGCCTCTCTTTTCACCATCTGTAACAAGAAGGTATCAGCCGGCTATCCGGCCAGTACCATGCTGCTTTATGAAATGGGAGGAGGTTTTCTGGGACTGACCTGCATCTTACCGGTTTATTTATATTTTTTCCCGGTTGCCAGTATATTGCCGGCAATGAATGACTGGATTTATTTGCTGCTCTTTGCTTCCGTATGCACGGTATGGCTTTATATACTTCAGATTCAGGTGCTGAAGCAGATTTCGGCTTTCACTTTCAACCTGACCTATAACCTGGAGCCTATTTACAGCATTATAGGAGCAATGATTCTGTTTGGTGAGGCCCGCGACCTGAACTTCAGTTTTTATATCGGCCTGGGACTGATTTTTATGTCTGTGGTGTTACAGAGTCTCAATGTCTTGATGCAGAATAAGAAGTTTACACCTTATATATATGTAAAATGGAAACGTTGAAAGTCCGTATTCATCAATTGCTGCAACAGCTGAATGAACAGGTTTTCGGTAAGGAACATGTCGTTTCGCTGGCTCTGTTGTCTGCTGTTGCCGGTGAAAGTATTTTTCTGTTAGGTCCTCCGGGAGTGGCCAAGAGTATGGTGGCCCGTCGGTTGAAGCTGGCTTTTCGGGAGGGAACATCGTTTGAATATCTGATGTCCCGTTTCAGTACGTCGGATGAACTTTTCGGTCCGGTTTCCATTTCCCGACTGAAGGACGATGATATCTATGAGCGTGTGACTGAGGGCTATCTGCCTTCTGCGGCCGTTGTTTTTCTGGATGAAATCTGGAAGGCCGGTCCGGCTATTCAGAATTCCCTGCTAACGGTCATCAATGAAAAGAAGTACCGCAACGGGCGTTTTGAAATAAAGGTTCCCTTGAAAGGGCTGGTAGCGGCTTCGAATGAGTTGCCGGCTTCCGGGCAGGGGCTGGAAGCATTGTGGGACCGTTTTCTTGTCCGGGTACTGGTCGGAGGCATAGAAGATCTGTCTGATTTTGACCGCATGATTGCATCCGTCAGCGAGGAAGATCCGGAGGTAGATCCGGCTTTGGCTATCGGAGAAGAGGAATATGCCGGATGGCAAAGAAAGATCGCTGAAGTGAAGATCCATTATTCCATTTTCGAAGTCATTCATTTGTTGAAGGAAGAAATCGAAGAATATAATCGCCGGCAGGAAAATGCAGATGCGGCAGACCTGTCACTTTATGTTTCAGACCGCCGCTGGAAGAAACTGGTGAAACTGCTTCGTGCGTCAGCTTTCCTGAACGGGGAAGAAACTATTCATTTGTCGGACTGTCTCCTGCTGATGTATGGTTTGTGGAACGAGGTGGGACAGATGGATCTGGTTGAAGAAATGGTCAGCAAGGCCATTCGTCGCAGTGCGGAAGGCTATCTGCTGAATCTGAAAGGAATTGATGATGAATTGCGTTCCTTGAAGGACGAACTGGCTTCGGATGCGGTTGTCCGTGAAAATGAAGATCCGGGATTGCAGCTGGTAGATCAGTATTATTATCAGGTGGAGCGGGTTCGGATGGCCGGAAAATTACTGATCTTTGCTTCCGATTATCAGTTGCTTGATGACCGGGGCAAACAGTTTTGCTTGCAAAAGGATAAGTATAAGTCGGCCTGCTTTGTCCTGAAGAAATATGATGCATCGCTGCACGGGAAAGTCCCTCAGAATAAAATCTATACTTTACGCCGGGGACGCCGTTCCGTATTTATCAACGACTATGAATACCCTTTGCTGTGTGTGCCCGGATGTATGCCCCTTCCACCGGTTGAAGTACGTCCGCAGGAAGATATGGCAGCCCGTTTCGCACAACTTGAACAGAAATTGCAGCGGGTGGAAAATGATTGTGAAGATTTGTTTGCCCGTGAGAAGGCCTATTGCGAATCTCATCTGTTTCTGAGTGCCCGCCAGCGGGAAATTATGCGGAAGATGCTGACTCATCATCAGGCGGATGTGGCTGGTTATCGAAATGAATTGAATGAACTGAAACATGCATACAGGAAAGAGAACGAGGAGTATCCGGCTGAAGGATCTGAAAACACGTTATCTGGAGCAGCTTCGCACTAAAAGTTTCGAAGTTCTGCAGGAAGCATTACACCGCGGGACGGTCTTGCCTCGTGAAGTGGAAGACGAGGTATGGACTTATTACCGGAAGACTGCTCCTTCGTTGCAGGAGTTTTATTCGCGTTACACTCCGGAATGGGATGCTTTTTATGAGAATGAGAATCTGTCTCCCGATTTGTTCCTGGATTTTCTCCGGCGGATGCAGTCTGCTTTCCGAAAACGCTATGCCTTATCGGAACTGAATGTGGCTTATTACATCGAGTCATTGGAACGTTTGCCGTTATGGAGCGAAGAAAGAAAACGGATGCAGGAGTTTTTCCTGAATAAATGGCATCATCTGCTGACGGTAAAGGAATCTGACTACCAGTATCTGCATATCCGTGAGCTTTGTGAAGGATTTGTGTTGCTGGATAAGGCAAGCGGGATGAAGACGGTGGAGAATGTGATCGGCTCCCGGTTGCGCTGGCTGCTGCTGAATCATCCCGAGCTGTATCGTTCTTTGGCTCCGTATGAAAAGGAATGGGAACATAACCGGAACTTGCAGGAACTGGTCCGGCTGTTAGGCAGGAACAGCCGTGGAGAGAAAAGGGAATTTGCTTCTTTTTCGGGGATCCGGAAGGAACAGCTGGTTCATCATGCGGTGAGAAGCGATATTGAAGGGATTGCTTTGGGGAATGACTTGAACAGTCTTCTTCCCATTGAATATTGTTATTTGTCAGAAGAAACATTGCGTCCACTCTTTATGCAGCGCTTCGTTGAGAAGCGTCTGCAGCTTTTTAACAGCCGTTCGCAGGAGGCTGAGGCTTCCTTGTTGCCGGAACGGAAACCGGAGAGCTCACAGGGGCCGTTTATTATTTGTGTCGACACTTCCGGTTCCATGCAGGGGCGTCGGGAAATCCTTGCCAAGTCAGCCGTGCTTGCCATTGCCCGGCTGACGGAACCGACCTGCCGCAAGTGTTATGTGATCAATTTTGCAGAAGATATCCGTTGCCTGCTGATCAAGGATCTGAAGGCAGACCTGCCTCTGCTGGCTGAATTCCTGAACCAGCGTTTTGATGGAGGAACAGATGTAGCTCCGGCTGTCCGGGAAGCTTTGCAACTGATCCGGACGAACGGATGGAAACGGTCTGACGTGGTTTTGATCTCAGATTTTGAAATGCCTCCTCCGACGGATGAGTTGCTGGAATCTGTCCGTCAGGCAAAGTTGCGTGAATCATCCTTTTACGGAGTCGTGTTCGGTTCTGTTCCCGAAACGGAGTATCTTGGACTCTGCGACCGCTATTGGGATATGAATATCAGCAGTTCATCCACCCGTTAAGCCGGAAACAGTTTGATATAAGATCACTACTGCCCTATAAAAGTTAGCTAATTGGTTTTTGAAATTATTGAAATGCAGTTGTTTAAGTAGTGTTTTAGTATGAAACGGATTTGAATTCGTAGCTTAGCGGTCAAATTGAAAGCTGCTTATGAACATGAACAGAACTCAATTCAACAATTTCGTTCGTAAGTATGATGTTCGGACGACTGAGCAATCGTGAGAGCCTTTGCGACCTAATTGTACCCGTTGACTGAATTAATTTGGTGCGTATGCTAATGGAGAAAAAGTAGGCTTCCAATCCTTTTGGTAGAGTCTGTATGGACATTCGAGCTTGACGTTTGCTGTTTCAAACAGGTCAAGTTGCACCTCTGCTCCGATATAGCCTTTGTCGCCGATGATACAGCATCGTGATGTATAGTCTTTATGTCCTTGAGGTGATGAATATCGTGAACACTTGTCTTGGAGAGGTCGTAAGAGTGTATGACATCACTTAGATTTTATTAGCCATATGGCTGCGTATCTTCTCTTGAAGATTACTCACAGACTTACGGCGGTCATTGAACTGACGGCGTGAGGTAAGGTTCGGGATGGAATCCTTACACTCTTTCAACTTGGCTTCAAAAAGCCAGTTTTCACTGTCTGTCTCTTCCGACTCGGCAGCCATACTCATGGCTATGATCTCTAAATCAGAGGAATGGGGTACAGGACTGGGACGAAGAACATTTCCCTGCTTCGTAACCAACTCTTTGGAGAATTGCTTACATATCTCCAGAAACTTAACGAATTTTTATATAAGTTGCGCATAGAGAGACTATATAACTCAAAGATTTGATGCCATAAGTCACTAAAAATCTGATATATGTACAACTTTATACTATACATTATTCAATCTTTTAATTCCGCCAACGGGTTCAAAGCTACAGTTGACTTTATGTTCCAAACAATACTCTCTGAAGGAATAGGATTGTTGACCTGTAGCACATAATTTTTTAAAGCAGAGAAAACTGCCTGTAGTATTCTACTCTTTCCATATCATAAAATTTATATGGCAAAGTTAGATTTACTACAGGCAGATTACAATACGCTATCGCGGAAGGTAGTGCTTCCCATATTTCCTGTATGTTGTTTGTTCTTTTTTGTCTTTGAATAACAAGACGGTACGGTTTTCCTTTCTATTTCTCAACGACTATGGAGTTCAGTTCGTATTCTATTCCGTTGATCTCCTCCATCTTCTGAGAATGAACATGTCGTCATAAAAAGCGGAATATCTGTTGGCGCGTATATAGAAATACTTGCAATGCGCCTTGACCGTGTCTACAATTTCCTCCGAGCAGGAGCCGCAATCCATACGCATGCTATCAACATGGATGCCGTTTTCTTCAAACCTTGAAAATATTCTTTCAAGCGTATCCTGCTGATGGAAATGGGCATTGCCGTTACGATTCTCATTGCTGACAATATGATCACCGATAACCGCCACTGCGGGACTGTATCCCGTAAACTTCTTCATTCATCTTATCGGATGTATTGAAATCGTATGACTTCCCTGAGACAGGAGACGTATAGGTTATGTTTGAGGTAGTCAACTATTTTATGGCACGTATAATCGTATAGCACTGCATATGCTGAGTCTGGAATGGCAGGAAAGATGCCTCATAAGATGTGTGGAGACATCCTCAATGCAAGAACCACCGCAGAAGTACACACACATAAGAGAACGGAATATTTCACTGTACTGATAACCGATGGTTCGGCTTCGCAAGCCTAATGTCGAATCAACCACATTGGATAAAAGAGCATCAAATTGCTCCATGATTGAAAATATTCCGCCAAAAGGGGTGATTTTCTCCGATTTTATTTGTACTTTAGCCATGTCAGATGAAGATTTATTTGATTTTTATTTGCAACATTAAGTTAAGTGAATCTTCTGACATGACAAAGTACTTGGCAATATATTATTACTCAGCACTTTAAATTATTTTTTTAGAAAGAAGTTGCGGAATTAAGGGTTATTAAATATTGTTTGAAATTTTGGCATATGAGAGACGTAAAGAAAATTAATTTAACTTACTGGGGAGTTGCTATAGGTGTTCTTATTACATCTTTCTTGATAGATATTCCCGAAAAAAAAATGAATATTTCATTACTTGAAATAGAAGCTTTGGCTAATAGTGAGTTCTCTGATGGCCCTTGTAGTGAATATTTGATGGATGTGAAGTATGGAGATCTGACCGATGGAGGGAATAAAGTCATTTTTACTTATGGTTGTGCGGGAAATTCTTCTGGAGTTTGTCGTAAGGGTAAGGTTGTAGAATATTATGGTCTTTACGGACAATATATAGGTGAGGATGATCAAAGGATTTCCACAACATGTGAATAACTTATGAGAAGCATAAAGTCAGATTTCTTGTGGATTATGCTTGTTGCAAGCATAATCCTATTGGTTGGTTGTTATGGCAAATCTGAACAGGTTGACACAGCTACCTATTGTGTTAATATAGATTCTGTGGAAGTAGTGGATACACTTCCAATGTCTTCCTTGTTTAAAAGCGGAAAGATTGTTTGTTTATTGGATACAGCTTCTGCCGCTATGTTGGGTGCCATAGATAAAATGGAGATCTGCGGTGACTATGTAATAGCCATGGACAGGGATGTCAGGCATCAGTTATGTGTGTTTGATAGAAATGGAAAGTTTCTCCATGCCATAGGGGCTAAAGGAAATGGTAAGGGTGAGTATGCCGATCTGCTTGATTTTACCTGTGATTCAGGAGAGGGGCTGATTTATATCCTTGACGGTAAAGGTGGAAAAATACATTCATACAGCATCAGTGAAGGAGAATATAAGAAATCGGTTGACTGCTCCAACGAGTATGTGAATATCAAGTATGCTCAATCTTGTTTGTATTGCTATCATCCGAGTCTGAATATCGGTGAAGCTCATGCGGCCAGATTTCTGCTTGACAGGATAGAACCTTCAGATGGAAAGATTCTGGAACAATATCTGACTTCCGGGTATAATAAAGGAAGCTGTCATCCACTGATGTTTAACGGCAGTGCATTTCTCGGGACGGAATCCGGAACCTTTCGTCTGGCTCTTATTTTTGCCAATCAGGTAATGGCACTCGATAAAGATGGAAAAGTATATCCTTATCTGACCCTGAACTCACGTAACTGGGTCAGTGAGGATGATTTGAAGGAATTTGGGTTCCGGTCTGACCATAAGAGTCTGGCTGTTCTTTTTAGCCGTAGAAAGGCTTTGGGCATGAGTGACTTTATGGAAAGTGAAAAGCATATCCTGCTTTCCTATATGCAAGGATTCTCCAGAAGCCATATTCTGTATGACAAAGCAAAAGAATGTGCTTTTGTCGTGCGTCGGTTGACTGATGATCTTCTTGGCAGCAAGGTGGACTTTGGAAGCATGAATCTACAATATGCGGGAAGTGACGGAAAAGGAGTTTATTTTTTCCTTCCTCCTGGTGATATAGACAGTATGAGTAATCAATTATGGAATTCCCCCCCATTCAGTCGGCTGCATGTAGCTGACAATGCTTTTAACGGAGCTGTATTTTATTATGAGTTCAAATGATAGTCTAAAAATGATTGCATTCTTGCTTATTTTGGTTTTGACAGGATGCTACAGGACGAATAAGGTAGAAGGTAGTTATATAAGATATAATGATCATTTGCTGGAAAATCTAGAGTATATACCTTTTGTTCTTTCCAATATGAAAAGAAATAATGATATGGAAAAAAAGTTGGTATATAGGTATTCTGATGCTATATGTGAAAAATGTGTGAGTGAAGATTTGGAACTGCTTGATTCCTTTCAGAATGTAATAGGAAGAAATCATGTTTTTATATATACATCTTTTCCGGAAAATAGGAATAACAAATTGAGATTAAGAAGTGAACTTTCTGGTTTTACATATAAGAATGATGCGGATGTATCTGATATGCCAATAGATAAAATAACCGGAACTCCTAAAAGATATTTTGTTTTTTATCCTACAAATCATCAGCCTATAATATATTTTCCATTAAGGGGAAATAAAAACCTTACATTTGATTATTTTAATTTGGTACGATCATATTTATTGGAGAATTGTGAGTAATGTAGTTCGATCTCTTTTGGATACTATCTGTAAATTCATTCGATGGATAGGGACATCCAGTAAATAGTGTAAAATTATTCAACTAATTCATATACAAAGTGTTGTGAATTAGTTGATTTTTGTATCTTTAAGTACTCCTCCGAAAATAAAGGTTAGACGGCCAAAACGGGGGAAATTCTCCAACAAAGATATGGATAAGATACAAAATATTTCAGAAATTCACCCAACTTTAGGCTTTACAGAATTTGATATTATAGAAAAATATTGGTAAGCTTCCAAAATTGGCGTATTGACTAGCATGTCTCTTTCGCATACCTTCGTGCTAAACTTAAAACTCGAAAGATTATGTTTAGCGAAAAAGATTTTGAAAGACTGTGGTTCCTCTACAAAACCGAGGGTGAGCCCAATGGGGTTTCCATCAACTCGTTCTGCATTGGCAACAATATTCCATACACGGCATTCTATGACTGGTTCAAGAAGACACAGAAAAAGGTTGTACCTGTAGAAGTTGAAGGAATTACATATTCCGGAGCATACCCGTTCACTTTCCGGCAGCTTATTAGGGTATAAAA
>ERZ791901.94-NODE-94-length-86506-cov-24.626089_pt1 | contig 86506 bp, 62 predicted proteins | sample MGYA00510150_ERZ791901 | MGnify/ENA primary metagenome ERZ791901 (study PRJEB30046, sample SAMN00792058) | human gut metagenome | study: EMG produced TPA metagenomics assembly of the A metagenome-wide association study of gut microbiota in type 2...
CGAAAGAAAACTAGTAACGAGTGGTTTGAAACACAAGATAGCATCAGTTATTGGGTCGTATAAGTTCAGCCGTTTTTTGACGCTCGCCTTCTGTCTGGCAATTCGCCAATATCTCATTACGCTTTTCGGTAGATATGATAAACGCATCGTTATACCCAGTAAGGACTCCACGATAAATGTTTATATCCCAATCTTTGAGTGGTGTACCAATAGATTCAATCTTATGCCTGATACATTGTTCAATTGGCGACAATATTACCCAGCTGTTACTATCGGAGAAATCGCAAATGGTATGCTCTTGCTGCACGAAATCGCTCCTTATACTTCTACCATAAAAGTCTTAATAAATCGAGCGAGCGTATTTCTATCCACTTTACAAATTTTAGCGATTTTGCGTTGTGAAACTTCAGCTTTCAATAGTTCTTGTATGAGAATTCTCTTATCGTGGAGTTTGTACTTTTCTGGAGCAGTCTTTTTCCCTTTAGGACGTCCTAATATTACCCCTTCTATTTTCTTTCGTGCTAAGGCTTCTTTTGTTCGTTGGCTAATAAGGTTACGTTCAATCTCTGCTGACAGTCCAAAAGCAAAAGCCAACACTTTACTTTGAATGTCCTCTCCTAACTTATAGTTGTCTTTGATAGTCCAAACCCTACATTCCTTGCTCATGCAAATATTCAGAATTTCCATTATCATAAAGAGATTACGACCCAATCTGGACAATTCAGCGCAGATAATTAAATCATCTTTCTGTACCTTATTGAGCAATTTTCCGAGTTCACGTTTGTTGTAGGCTTTTGTTCCACTAATGGTTTCCTCTATCCAACCATCAATTTTTATGTTTTGATTGTCGCAGAAATTCTTGATTTCAAAACGTTGGTTTTCTACTGTCTGCTTATCACTGCTTACTCTAATGTATCCGTATATCATATGTCTAATTATAAATGTTTATAGATATATAATATGGATAGTTTTTCTATAGAAACCTAAGAGAGCGTTGATTTTACATTTAATTCTTTGCCATTTCGTTTTTAATGAACTTTCAATTTCCATTTTTATATAGTACAATTTAATTTTTATTCTTCTATTTGTGCATAGAATAACTGACTTGATAGCAACTTATAGTTGAGCACAGCAATAAATACGGTTGTCAGCTCTTTACCTTAAAATCGGGCACTTCTTCCGAAGCTTTTACAATAAGTCGATAAGAAATTTATTTCAGAATTAATTAAAATTCCCGAATCTGGCCTATAACAAACTCGGATGGGAAAAGTGATGGTACCATCAGATATGCATATAGCCATATGACCGGACATGTAGATACGACGATAACAATACGCTCTTCTATCGGAAAGGATATAACGGGATGCACGGATAACCATATATGATTATCGGAATAGTGGTATGGCTGGTTGTGGGTATATGACAGCATCCGTATATCCGATTCTGTATTTTTATTATCGATATTTCATTTGTTCCAAAAGCCTCTTTAACAGATTCCATCCGGGATGATCGCCTGAATTCTCATGTACCGGACTTTCTTTTTGCTTGATTATCAAATAACCGTATTGCATCCGGCTATTTGTCGGAATCTGTCATTCAGTAATTGTTCCTGTCATTCGTTTTTTCTCTGCGGTTGTTGCCTTTTTTCTCGTAGTATTATGGTCATGTTACCGGATGGGAAGAGCCATCTCCATCACAACCATGAATTATAGTGTAGCCATATTTGTATATAGCCGTATGATACACTATCCGGATAATGCTATCACAGAATTGCGATATAGCCGGATATCAAAATAAGGATAGCCGGGAGTGAAGGGAGCACGCACCCTTCTGGATACAGATATCTCAAAATCTCCATTTGCAGAAGTGTAGAAGTAGCAATCCATTAATGGACAATAGAGCATGTAAAGGGCCGATTTCCCGTATATTCGCCTCCTTATCCCCGAATTATGGGCGTAAGTCACATGGTTATGGAGATATATCCATCCTTTAATGGGGAGAACAGCCGACAAATATCTGATAGAAATGCCCCGCAAACCACAGGAAAATAGCCTTACAATGAGCTGATACACAATAATTATTGGATAAACGTGGTCCGCTCCTGCGGACAGCAAGTTGTGTTTTCGTTAAACGAAAACCGGACGGTTTAACGGCGGAAACGCCGCCAAACCGCCCCCCAAAAAAAGCTCCGGAGTCGCTTTTCCGTACCGGTATCAGAAAAAGAGCCGACAAATCACATAAAGAAGGAAAGTGAACAGTTTTCTGATATTTTGGTCAGAAATCATATCGGAAATTTTGAGCGGTACATGTATTTTTGCAAAATAAACAGTACCCCTTGCTGCTTATCCGAAAACATTGCCTATCTTTGTAAAGTCGTGCAAACGACTGACATATATAGTTGATGTGTTTCGCTAACACCTTGTATTAGAAATCTGGTAAATTTCAAAATGGAAGCAGGGCTGAGCAGTAACACTTGTCACATGTATCCGTATGCGAATGACATGCGATATAGGTGTGGGGTACTGTTTTCATTTATTTGCTTCCGGGTTTTACCAGAACCTCTAATACAAATAAGTAAACCGGCTCCACACTTTCTTGTTAGATAGTGTGGCATTCAAGTCCGGTGGCGAAAATGGGGTCAGTCCGAAATGTTGATTTTCAATAATGGAATCCATGTGTGTTGGATAATTGTCGGATAATTGGTCATGAATGAATAGAAATCCGTAAAACTTATCAGCATTCATAAGAAACCATGTGTAGGATTTGGCTATTTTTACGCAGAAAAAACGGATAAGATTATGAAAAACGTAAATGCTATAATAAAAAACGCTTGGGGTGAGAGTCCGCCACCGAAAGTCAAAACCGGCTTTATCCCCAATCTCTGTGATTGGGAGAAGAAAAATTATCTGACGAATCCCGGCTCTTACTACCGGCAAAAGGCATCGGTCGGATATATAGCCATGAAAGGATGGCTTTTCACTATTTTGCGTTTGCCGAACTGTACCTTTGCTAACCAAGTGTTTTCCTACTTCCCTTTTCCATTCTCTATTCTGAATAATCAGATTCTCGCAATATATAAATTATACAATCACCTTTGGAATGATATCAAGGTGTCTTATCCTGTAAAAGCTGCTATGAAAAAAACGGCATTCATAGCATTGTTCTCAGGCATGATATTGTCAGCCGGAGCTCAGAATACGAACCGGATAACCGAAGAGGAGCCTGATATAAAGGTGACAAAGGATACGGTATGGAATATGGCGATTGAAAAGAAAGCGGCACCCAAGGTACAATTCCCCCAACCGGGAGACAAAATTGATGTACTGGATCCTATCGTGTACAGTTTATGCTATACTACCGCCTATGATAGGCTTGCCCGGAAATCCGTCAAGGTGAAAACTTACAGGAAAGAGTACGCTCCGTATATCCACGCCGGCTATGACTTTGGCGTAAAGCATTGGAAAGAAATCGTACTAAAAGACTATTCCTCGCTCTGGAAACAATTGAAGGACATTGCAGAGAGTATCGGAATGGAAAGGACCTGCTTCCGCAACGGAGCCCTTATGGGAGCATACTCAACAAATCCCTATCCGGAACTGGATTATATCGATGCCGCAATTTCCGATGTGCTGAAACAGGTAAGGAAGCATATCGCTTCTGAAAATGAGATATCCCGGCACTATTATACCTTATCTGATAAATGGTTTTCTTTTTTCAATGGAGAGAAAGAACGCTATTACGACATCGCAAATCACAACAGACCCTATTTCCTGTGCCAAGAGCATGCCGACGATGCCCTTATTCTTCCAGAGTGGATAGATACTGCCACAGCAAGCAATGACATCACCCAATCGGAAGCCCTGGCTTCGGCAATTGCAAAATTTGACTCCCCTGCCGTTCCGGACGGAATCCGCAAGCTGAAAGACAACAGGAGGCTCACACCCGACGAACGGAATGCCTTACTGGCACCTAACGATATGATTTCGTATGCCGTAGGCGTAGCACAAGCTGGCTGGATCATGGAATATAAATGGTTTATAGGGGAAGCCCACAGAGAGGAGTTTGATGCAATGCTCCTTTCCCTAGGAAACCGTCCTGCCATCATGGCCGCTTTTGAAGACGGACTGAGGAGTGCCATGACTATAACAGAATGTTTTAAAAATGCGATTCTGCGTCAGGACTGCGACTCGATATGTCTTATGAACAAAGCCATCAAAGCAGAATTGAACAAAGCATACAGACAAGACGTAGTTTATGGTTATGTCTTTATGAACGGAATGGATGCCGTTGAAATATACAGGGCCGGTGCCGCATGGGATATTCCTGAAAAACAAACGGCCAGCGGATTGCGGCTTGATAAGGAACGGGTGCTTGAAGGTTTCAGGGATTATCTGGAGGGACATTTGAAAATGGGTGTCGAATATGCCCGGACACTGACCAGGGGGCGCAATGCCATAGACTGGCATTTATATGAAAAAGACACGGAGACAATAGACTTGTCTGAAAACGGATTCCAGCCTGCCATTCCGCTACATATCACGACAGGCACATCAAGCGAGTGGAGCGCCGAACTGTCGCAGATGCTTACACTCCCACAGGAAGTTGCCGGGCAGAACATTATGGGCAAGGTAATGGCTACGGTGGTAATTGAGGCCGATGGTGCTGTCAGCAAAGTGGAAATTACAAGTTCGCCGCATCCGGCTTTGAGCGAAACCGTAACGGATTGCATCTACCGCATGAGGTTCATGCCGGCAAAATATGACGGAGAATGCGTCGCATCCGTCGCAGTTATTCCGGTATCATTTTGATTATAAACACAATACCACCATTCATCATGAGAAGAATATTATCAACCGTACTGCTTGCATGTCTCGTACTGGGAGCATGTGCACAAAACAAGACGAAAATGACAGAAGAAGAGAAAAAAAAGACCATGGAAGGACTTGAAGCGCTCTATCTGTTAGAGACAGGAGCGGCATTCGGCGAACTTGATTCATTGTCAGAAAACCACGAATTCAAACAGTATAGACTACCTTGGGAGGAATGGGCGGGCAAATTCAAATACGCGAAAGAGGGTCTACCAGTATTATTAAGGTGCTTTAATAAGGCATTCATAGAGCCTAACAAGGATTCTCCTATCTTCTGTAACCTAATGCTAAGAGGCAAATTTGAAGATTTATCTTCAAATTTCGACAGTCGGAAAAAATCCGAACTGTGGATGTTTCACCATCAGGATGAGAACGGGAACTTCACGGGATTCCACAAAAACCTTTTCTTCGACCTGGAGACTGATTTACAGATTCATCTGACGGATAAGCAGGGTAAACCGATCTATATACACCCGGATGAAAATCTCTATCTGCTTGAGGGCGGATACAAAGCCCAGAACAAAGACACGTTAAATATATGGTACGGGTTGCAGATACCGTTAACTGCCCCTTATCAGGAAATTGCAGGAGGACACATCTCCTTGTCTTTCTATATGCCTGAGAAATACGACCGCATCACAGTACCCATTAAGGAATTTGGAAACAAACCTGTACAGGTGACTTGGGGCAGCATGACTTTTTCCATAGAAAAGGTTGACAGCAACGGCTTCATCATTTCCACAGACGCAGAGAATATCGACAAACTGAGACGCATGGATTGCCTTTATCACAGAGACGGTAACTGGTACGAGCCGTCCTCTAAAACAGCCATAACAGGAGATTTGGACAAGATTCTGAGAAATAGTATAGGGAAAATCTCGTTTGAAGAGTGGTTGAAAAGAAAAAACATTGACCCGAACAAGCTGGAAGAGACTATGAAACACTATATGGAAGATGAAGTTTCAGAGGGAAATGACGGTACAAACATTGCCGGAGTTATGGGAAAGCACTACACGGTTGCCTTGCAGGGGGATAGTCTGTTGCTCTACATGCCGGATGAAAAGAAACGGAAAATTGCAGAGATAACTGTATTTGCCCCATCGGAAGGCAAAGCATCGCGATTATTAATCAACCACGAGCGATGCAGTGAACTTATAGAATGGTTGTGCTCAGAGAAATCACCTGACAATACAAAACAGACCGAACCGGAAGAGATGGAGGAAGTGGATTATTTCAGTCCTGATTTACAACCAGCCAAGCCCATCAACCCGCAGACAGGAATGCCGGACGATTGGAACATGGTCTTGGAACGATTGCTCAGGAAGCCCGAAGAGGCCGTCGAGCAAGGAATTACAGGAAGAATGACAGCGGAAATAACCATCGGAACTGACGGCGTTGCCAGCAACGTAAAAATATACGGAGATCCCCACCCGCTATTGAAAAAAGCGGTCTGCGACTGCCTATACGGCATAAAGTATGTCCCGGTAAAATGGAAGGGAAAAGCGATTCCCTTTGTCGCTACTCTCCCCGTCATTTTTAATTGACCGAGCCTATGGAAGGATATATCCTGATTGTACTACAGATTCTGATAACCGGACTGATTATCTGGAGAAGGAAGCAGGACTCCAAAGAGCCGTTAGGCTGTCTGGCAGCGGGTTTTATTTTCATGATTGTATTTGCTCTGACCACCGTACTGTTCAGTCTGGGGCATCTTATCATCAATGAAGGACTGTTTGCCAATATCTTTGCAAAGAGCAGAGGGTCGCTCGCCGCCGCTTCTCCTGTGGAATGGCTGATGGCTGGATTTATCTGTCTGATAATGACACTGGTATCTGCTACCGTCTGCTCTTTGGCTGGCTATGCTGTCATAGGCCGTCACCCCAAATTCTGCAAACTGATATGGAAAACACTGGCAGTAATCCTGCTGTTTCCCATCATGGCATTGGGAATATTGGTTGCGGCATTTGGGTTTGCCTATATTATCTGCATGAGGTTTGCCTCACCCATGTTTGACGATATCGGCTGGGGCTGGATGCTTCTGCTCTTATTTTTCAGTGTGATGTGCCTGCTTGGATTTTCCGGATTCGTCGTTTACCTGTTGGAAATGAACAGCGAGAAATTGAAAGAATACGATGAAAAGGACAGCAGACGTTCTTTCAGACCGGTCGATATGAATAACCATGAGAAAGGAGGCACTATATGATACGAAAACTTATGATCTGCATAGCCGTTCTGGTGGGTTTCTGCCCGATGGCATGGGGAACGGTCGATGATGTACCTAATCCCAAGACATACGATGCGGACAATTGGGTATCCGACCCTGACCATATATTGGACAGTGAAACAAAGAATAAAATCAACGATATATTGCAACAACTGGAGGACTCCCTGACCATAGAAGTGGCAGTTGTCGCCTTGAACAGCATCGGAGAAGAGGAACCGCATGAATTTGCCGTTACGCTGTTCAACCTGTGGGGTGTCGGCAAGGCGAAAGATGACAACGGACTGCTGATTCTGCTGACCCGGGATATACGGGATATCACCTTCAAGACCGGGTATGGTCTGGAAGGAGTATTGCCGGATGCCATTTGCAAAAGAATACAAATGGAAACCATGGTGCCGCACCTTCGGGAAAATGACTGGAATACAGGAATGCTTGAAGGTGTCAAGGCTGTAGCGGCAGTTCTGTACGGAAGTGACTATCAGGCAGCTCCGCCGGAAGCATGGATAAAAAAGTTCCGGCGTACCACCCCTTCCCTGGTCTTTATCGTGTTTGCCCTGATGCTGATACTTATAAACTGGCTTGTCTGGAAATCGGCGGTACACAGGATGACACCCAAAGACGAAGGGACGGAAGCCGCATTGGCCTTGCTGGCGACCCGAAACCCCTTTACTACACGCACCCTGCTCGGACTGTGCTGGCTGGTACCGGTGTGGCCCGCCATGCTAGGTATTGCCTGCTGGTATTTCGGCATACAGAAACAAAAGACCCTCAGGCGCAGCCGGACATGCCCGAAATGCAATCGGGAAACCCTCCGGGAGATTCCTTTGCACGAGTTGATAAAGGATACGAAACGGCTGACTGAAAGCGAACGCAAAGAAACAGAACTGAAGACGGCCTATATCCGCATCTACCGGTGCTCCGCTTGCAGCGAAGAGGTGAAAATCCGGATACCGCTTGAAAAGGACGGCTATGAATGCTGCCCCTCCTGCGGGCACATGACGCTGCACAAGGAAGAAAAATATCGGACTATTATTAAAGCCACCACTTCATCAGAAGGACTGATGGAGGCTCGCCATCGATGTATGTATTGCGATGCCGAATACATGGTAGGCTATACAATACCGAAAATCAACCCCTCTTCCAGACGTTCAGGAGGCTCAGGCGGTGGCGGAGGCGGCAGTTTCGGAGGAGGATCATCCGGAGGCGGAGGTTCATCCAGCCGTTTCTAATACAGTATATCAATATTAACAAAAACATGCAAATCATGAAAACTATTTTTATCATGGGAATCTTGAGTTTCTTTTGCGGCATCAGTGCCGCACAGCCTCAATACTGGGGTGAGGGTGCATACGATTTGGAAAATGTGGTGTTCGGAATGAAGGTGGACAAGTATTATTCCAAGGCGAAGACATACGACGAGGATTATGACGAATCATTCCGCTATTTCATGAAGAAAAAAGTGAAATGTAAAACCCAGGAAGGCAAAAAGGCGGTCATTCAGGAATACAGCTCGGTAGAAACAAATTACGGAGAGGTTCTTGCCCGCTTCGGGAAATTTGAATTCCCGTATACCGGCATGGTGGCGGACAAATCAGGAAAACTGATCGGCATTCTGGCACTGGGAAGGCTGGACGGAGCGGCGGCAGTGGATTCGCTGCTATATGCCATTGCAGGAAAGTACGGTCCCCAATGCTTTGTCACAGAAGAGTATTTCGGACATCGGAATTATGGATGGCATGTGAATGACCGGACTATCCAACTATATGTACGCAAGCCGAATCCGAAGCACAAGGATGCCGTGATTTACCTTGAAGAGAACGAAAAGGGAGAACGGAAAATTGTCGGCGGAGGCAGCCAGCCACACACCTGGTATGAAGTGTGCCTGATGGTGACAAAGACGAAATATGATCCGTTCATCGACTGCATCAGCATCGGTAACTGGTGCAATTTCAATGATCTCTCGTCAGATGTCCGGAGCATGGAAATCAATCCGGCAGCAGGCGTATACGACACCGGCGAGCTCTTTACGGAGGAAGATCTTGTCCCGGACACCACCAAAGGATATATGAACATCCCGGACGGAGAACTTCCCAAGTTCAAGGAAGGACCGTTCGCGAAATTCCCGGATTTCAGGCTTGCCGTGCGCCATTGGATGGCCTATAATGCCGGCCTCGGGAACCAGGGAAATCCCGAAGGGAATGTAAGCGTATCCTTCACAGTGGGAAAGGACGGCAAAGCGAAGGATGCCAAGGTGGAAAACCGGGAGACCACATCGTCCGAACTGGAAGTTGCAGCACTATATACCATCCAACGGCTTCCCGAATTTATACCTGCCACCCAAAACGGAAAACCCGTGGCATTCCGCATGACGGTGGCCCTCAGGTTTGAAAACCGATAAATTTTCTCTGCTATGGACAAAGACTTTTCAATAAGCGGTTATCTCCTTTCACGCCTGCAACCGGACGATCCCCAGGAAGCACGTTTGCGTATGCTTTGTGTGACCATATCCAAGGATATGCCGGAGGAGAGAAGAGAGCGGCAACTGCGTCCCTTTGCATCGGACATGGAATTCATGAATATGATTGCCGGATGGATGAACGGGCTTCCCGAAGCAATTAGCCATGAACAGCCGGACTTTGAGAGATGGCTGGAGCTGTTCATGACTGCCGGTGAAGCAGAATCCACCCGCTATGTCATGCGTTTGCAAATATGGTACACGCATTATTGCTGCGTAGAAGAGTTACTGACCTTATGCCGATTGCTACAAAGGCATCGTGAAGAACATCTGGAAGCCATCTATCACAGAATGCTCTACTACTTCCGCGAAGCGAGAATACAATGCGGAATGCCTTCCACTTCCGAGCCGGCAGAAGGTATTGAGGTATCATTCAAACTGCTCGATGCCTCCTACGAACATATCAACCGTAAAATCATTTTGCAAGCGGAAGAACTGCTCGGTATCCATACCGACCATTCTTTCATTCAGAAAGTGATGGAATGCCATACTGAAGCAAAGACAGCAGAAGAACTGGCGGAACTATGCGGAGCAAACAGTACCGTTACCTTCCGTCGGACATTCCTGAGATTGTTTAACTGTCCGGTAGCCCAGTGGCTTCGGCAAAAACGTGCCGAGCAGGTGCTGAAACTGTTGAGGACTACACACCTTCCATTACCGGAGATTGCCGAACAATGCGGATTTGCGAACCAGTCTTACCTGTCTGATTTCTGCAAGCGGAATCTCGGTGATACACCAGTAAATATCCGAAGAAACAGGAGCTGACCATTTATTATAAAATGAACGAATATGAAAATTAAAACACTTATCATTATGGGACTATTAAGTACAGCAGGTTCAAATTTATCTGCACAAGACGAAAAATTGACAAAAGAAGAGATTCAAGAGTTGAAAGAATATTTCGATTGGGAACAATCTACATTTAAAAATCCGATCATAAATCCCCAATATAATAATTCCGAAAATCTTAAAGCGGTGAATAAAAAAAAGCCATGGGAAGAACAAGTTACCGTTCCTTTGGATGTATATGACAAAATTTTAAGCACTGTTTCACTGTCAACTTCCTCCAATGAAGATGACAGCCATGAAATCAAAGTAAACCTGCATTATGACTTCCCTTCGGCATGGACAAACCAAAACGACTTTACAGGCTACCAAAGCGGTTCATATAAATATGAGGAATGGCCTAAAAACAATGGTTTTGACCCTGCTATTGGTATCCAGGCAGAGCGAAACGATGGTGTAAAAATCAGATTCATCTCACGAATGACCGACAACGAAAATAAATCCGTGTTATTGGTAAACAGCCTCCACTATGACCGTAAGCCGGTAAGAGATGACCAGGGACGCCAAAAAGGTACTGATGAAACCTATACATTGCGCACAGAACAACCATTATCGCAAGTGAAAGGGGATTTATCGGTCTGTATCCTTCAAACGGAATGGGAAAAGGTCAAAATCACCGATGCGGACATAAACAAGGAATTTACTCTTGACGGAATACCTTTTGAACTGCTGTCTTTCAAAAACGGAGTCATAGTCATTGCGTTTGATTACAAGTATTATGACAAAGTTCGTGATGAGTGGAAATACATCGGAACGAAAGACGGTGCGTGGTGGAAAAACAATAGGGCCAAGAGAGCCATCACTTCTTATACAATATACAACAACATCATCAATAATCCCGATTATTCTTTCCAAGACTGGATGAAACATATAGATAATGAGGATTCAGAACATAGAGCTGTATGCACATTTGTTTCCAATGCCCCGATTGATGAAGTGTATTTTTATATTGACCCGAAATATTGTGAAACGATTTTATTGGAAAAAGTTTTAAAAGTAAAGTAACTACAAAAAATGTAAATTACCGGGAAGTATTTCCCATTAAGAATTGCGACCCGGTAATTTGCAGCAGCGGAAAATACAAGGAATATGAAAATTAAAATACTTATCATCATTGGATTGACAGCATTTTTATGCTTATCCGGCGCAACAGCCCATGCACAATCAGACAAACAGATTATCAACATGGATAACCCGGACTATGACATCGATGTGGAACGTTTATGTTCTCCATATATTGATTTCGATAATCCCAAAGAGACCAGCAAAGAAGTAAGCTATCGCTATGTGAAATACACACAAAACATGAACGTTTCGTTTTCTGAGAGATATCCGATTTTAATATATTATATAAGTATGGACAGTCTCGTTACCAAGAAAGCAACTTTTTGTGATACCGACTTCGGGAAACTGAATTTAATAACCAATGCACAAGGCAAATTAATATCGATGGTCTGCGAAACGAAGATGAACAAAACAAGCTTCAAGGAACTGGTAAAGGCTGTTAGACAGAAATGTGGCAAACCTGCCCTGAAGAAAGCAGAAACAGGTAAAGACGAACTTAAAAAGATTCTGATAAACTCGATAGTATCAAAGGGCAAGAACATACCCGTGTATCTTTGGAAGCTGGATGACGAATATATCGGACTGTTCATGGAAGGCGAGGACATCGTAAAGCTCTTCCGGGCAAAAAAAGAATTTGAAGATTTACTCATCAAAGTAAATGGTCCTTACATTGAGGCAACAATAGAGTTGCAAAAATGGAAGAAGAAAATATTTAAGAGATAAGAAACAGGCTATAATAAGCTAATTTTAAATCACATGAAAATGGCAAAAATGTGGGATACGGGAACACCGCGAGAAAGCATGTTCAAACATATTCTACAACACATTCCGGTGAAAAAAAATCCATCTATAAGCATACTAAAGAATCGTTTTCTATATTTGCTGTATTACAAATAGATAACAAACCATTAAAAACACATGTCTATGGAACAACAAACAATGACCGGTTCTGGACTCTATATCCTTATAGCTGTCCAGCTGCTGTTCTCCATGCTGATACTGTTGCGGATACGTCAGTACCGCAAAAAGCCGACAGGCTGCCTGCCGGCCGTTCTCGTCATCCTCTCCACAGCAGTCTTCACCTCTGTGCTGTATTACATATGGCAAATCGTGTGTGATGAGAACAGCTGTTGGACAGACCTCGGCGGAATGCTTGCCGCAGGATCCTGGCAGGAGTGGGTGGCATGGGCATTTTTCGGACTGTTCGTTGTGCTGTTCACCGCTGCAGGCTGCTCCCTCTTCGGGTTTGCCCTCACCGGTCATCACCCCAAGTTCTGCAAAGAAATGTGGCGGAGCCTCATAGGAATGATGCTCATCCCATTCCTTACACTCGCCCTGCTGGCTGCATCCACGCTGTGCATCAGCCTTTCAGGGATGACACTTTTCACTTGGCTGTTTTCCGAAGCAGAGTTCAGCGACGTGGCGATGCTGGTACTGAGTGCTGCCCTGTTCACCTTCGGATATATGGGACTTCTGGCCTTCCTGTTCAAGTTCAACGGCAGTAAGCTGGACGCATACATTTTAGAAGACATAGAGCGTTCTTACAGACGCATCGAAGAAACCAACGAGAAAGGAGGCAAACAATGACTACACTACCTTTTTTTATATTAGGAAGCCTTTCCCTTCTTCTCCTCAACTGGCTGACGTGGAAAGGACTGAAAAATTACCTGCAGCCCAAAGGCAAGACGGCAGCCACTGCTTTGGAACAGCAACTCACGGAGCAGGCATTTGCCTGGCGCACCCTCATCGGCCTGCTGTGGCTGGTTCCTGTATGGCCTGCCATTGCAGCTGTGATGCTATGGTACAGACTGAGATTACGCAAGCAGATACTCAGCCAGAGCCGTACTTGCCCGAAATGCGGAAAAGAGACCCTCCGCGAGATGTCGGCACAGGAGATAAAGAAAGATGCCCGGCTCTTCACCCCACAGGAACGAATGGAACTCAATCTGCAGACCGTCTACATCCATGTGTACACCTGCACCGCCTGCGGAGAAAAGGTGAAAGTGCGCATCCCTCTTGCGACAGGTCTCTATGAATATTGTCCGGATTGCCATGGTATCACCTTACACCGGAAAGAAGCATACACTGTGGTGGAATCTCCTACTGAATTCTCCGAAGGACTGAAGGAAGCGCGTCATGAATGTAAATACTGCGGTGCTAAATACATCGTAGGGCATAAGATTCACCGTACACATACATCTTCCAGCCACAACTCTTTTGATTTTTGAACAATTTGTACATAAATGTAGATGTAGAATGAAAACGGAAAGAGAATATTAAAACTAAAATTCAAAATATTATGAAACTTAAAACATTTATCATTATGGGATTTATCAGTACATCATGTTTGGGTGGCTGCGCCCAACGCCCCGACCCTTTGGGTGAAAAGACAATCGAACTCGACGATTTCGATTTCTCTACCCCCATTACGGACATTTTTCCCGACCGCTATATAAGCACCGAGTGGGGAGAGAATTGGTATCGGATACCCACCCCCAGCACCGAGGACGGAGAGGACGGATATCTATATCAAAAAGAAACCTGCATAGACTTTTATGATAATCCCTTTTGGATTACTTATAGCCAGATGGGTTCCTGCGATGCCGACGAACTTCTTAGCATGGGCGGACATACGTTCAGCACAGCCAATTTTGCCGTTACGCTCGACGGACGACGCATCGCCGCGGTCGGCGGCTGTAATCGCAACATCACAAAGGAAGACTGCGACCGTTTCATCACCCTTCTCACCAAGCGTTACGGAGAGCCTGAGCAGGGAGACGGAGAGTGGTTCCCCTGCCGCCTTTATAAATGGAAGCTGAAAGACCGGACGCTGACATTTGCCATACACGAAACTGACGAGCACAATGAATTGAAGCTCGAAAGAGTCTATCATGAAGAAGACAACACTGTCGAAATACGTGAAGACAAGCGCAGAAACCGTACCGAAGGCTATTTCTTTGTATTCGACGGCGAATGGTACGACCGCTTTGTCCGCACACAGAGCGTGGCAAAAGGCGATATTTGCTATACTTACTGACATTAACTTCACAGCAAAAATCATGAAACAGAATACAGATATTCCCTCCGCCCGTTCAAGTCTGTGGAAACGGTGTTGGCGTTTCGTAAAAAACGCCCATCTGCCAGAGTTTTTTCTCTATGCAATCGTACTGCCCTGCTTTGCCCTGCAAGTGTCGGTAGTGGCAGGCATCTTTCTCCTTCTCGGTGATATGTCGGTTACGGGCATAGGTTGTACCTACGACCCGGCAGGGTTCGTGCTGCTCGCCTTGTTCGCCCTCATCGCCATAGCGGTCTTTTCGGCATTACTGCTCCTGCTGCTGAAGGTAAACAGCAGCAAGACGAGCCGTTATCGGGAAGATAACCCCCGACGCTCTTACCGCCGGATAGCGGGCGTACTTCTGTTTCTGTTGATGGCAGGTGTATCCCATTCTTCTACAACGGCACCGGAACATCGGGAAGGAATTATCCTTCCACAGAAATCGTGGCTGGAAGAGACTGCGATACCCGTTTACCTTTCCATCTTCGATTCACGGACAGGACGGATTACACTTTTATTGATAAACCTTGCTACCTTTGGAGTAATGCGTCGCAAACTATGTCTCAAATCCGATACTCCGGAAGCCGCCCTCGAACTACTTGCTACCCGTCGTCCGTTTACGGTACGCACATTAGTGGCCATGCTGTGGCTCTTCCCCGTATGGCCCGCCATATTGGCGGCAATACACTATCATCGTTTACAGAAAATCAGACTGCTTCGCCGCCACTATCCCTGCCCCAACTGTATGGGAAGGAAAGTACACTCCCTGCCCCTGCCTGTTGGAGAAGAGAATCTGCCCCTGCTCACCGATGGCGAGCGGCTCGAACTCAAACTGAAGACTGCCTATATCCTCGTTGTTGAGTGTCCGGACTGTGGCAAAAGGTTCAAGCTGCGCGTACCTCTCACCAAAGAAGGCTACGAGCTTTGTCCCGAATGTCACCACCTCACTCTGCACCGCACAGAAAACTATCACATGGTAAAGCCGGTCAATAGCTCGGGCGAAAGTCTGCGTGAGGCACGCCACCAATGCCGCTTCTGTGGAGCGGAATACATGGTAGGTTACCAAATGCCGAGATGACAAACAATAGGCTTTGCGGGAATATATACAAAATTCTAAATCCAACTAATATGAACAAGCATCCATTCCTCCCCGCTCCGGCAGCCGTTGCCCTATGTTTCGGGCTGCTTTGGCTGTCTGCATTCAGCTCCTGTACAGGGTGCAGCTACAACCACCAAAAGGCGATGGGAAGCATAGATAACATTTTGGGCAAAGTAGATACACTGATGAAAAAAAACAGACAGGTTTTTGGAAGAACATCTGCCGGAAGAACCGCCTATAGACTACGAAAAAGAGGGGGTGAACAGGAAGCACCTGTTTGTATTTACAGATACGACAATGACCTACAACGGCAAGCCGTTCATGCCGGGAATGACAATAGGAGAACTGTGTGAGATATTCGGACATTACGAACGTCTTGCGGAACCTGGAATATTTATATGGGATTCCATCGGACTTACCATGACATCACACGATGAAAGCGGAAAAGACAGTGCTCCTGTAGACGGAATACTGATTGACTGGAATATAGAATTAGATGATTTTCTATCCGAAGAAAACCTAAAATGGCTAAAGAACCGTTGCCCTCGTCAGTATTTTACGGGTAAAATGATTGTCGGTGGAGCAGTTTTGGGCAGAGGTATGCACATTGATGATTTTCTGAAAAAAACAAATCTGAAATTCAATAACAATCCGTTCCCTCTGCTTTACTATTGTCATCTGCATGACTGGGACTACACCAAAGCACCTATACACCGCAGAGAAGAATATTATACCTATAGAATCAGGAAGTCTGAAGACGGTAATGATATTGAAAACTTTGATATTGCCATTAACTCACGAGGTTTTGGTGACCCACCGTACGAAGGTCCTGAATATGAAAAGTACATAAACCACCTTGATTAAAACATAGTTATCATGAAAACACGAATCAACCTCTCAGTCTATCTTATAGTATTGTTCTTCACGCTAACAGCCTGTGGTGAAAGAACGGACGGTCTGTATGGCACCCGCTACAGCCGCTCGGAACTGGAAGAAATGGGTGTAAACACCGAGCATCTGTTTATTTTCGACGGCGATAAAATTATCGTATAACGGCAAAGAGTTTTGGCTGGGAATGAGTATTGAAGAGGTGACGGAAATATTCGGTGAACCTTATACACGTATGAATGAAAACAAGCATTTTTGGGGTGAATCTACAGATTACTACTGGGATGACTGGGGAGTAATAATAAACACCCAATTGAGGGATAGTATTCAAACAGTGATGATGGTGGATATTCGATGGAATTTGACAATCGGTAAAGCACTGGAACTTGCAAATAGTGATAACTTGCGAGATTTTGTAAAAAGCATGAAAGAAGACAATCCCAAGACTTACTTTAAGGGCGATATTCTGGTTGGTGGCGTGCCATTGGGAAGGATGACAAATGTAAAGAAGGAGTTTATGAAAGAGAATGATCTCCTCTTTTTTCACCGGCATAGAGGAGACCGGATAGCAGAACATAGGGTTTTGGATTCTTATGATTATACCAAACTTAAAAATTTCAAGAAAGAGGATCGGTATATTTTTTATTATCTTGTTTTGATGTCTATGGATTATACAAAAACTGAGAGTTTTATGTGTATACTTGATTTATACTACCTGTGATTATTGAAGCATCAATGATGCAAATTTTATTTGATATATTACTAAAAAGTATTTAATATGAAGTCTATTATATTTATTTTTTTTACTGTTTTTGTGGTGGAATGCAGCTCCCATGAAAATATCGTTTCTGTAAGACAAGTACAAAACGATAGTCCTGTGATATTGAGAATAAGAAAAGACAGAACGGCTATTCATAGCTTATTATATCCTATAGCATTTGAATTTAAGAAAAATGGTAAAAAAGAGATTTATTATGGCGAAAACTCTTATTTTGCCAAAAATGAAAATATATGTCCTGGAACAGCGGGATGCTATCTACGGGTGGGTGATAAAGATAGATATCTGACTTATTCTTATAGAAAGTTTGACGGAAAAATAAAATATGTTATTGACAAAAATGATACAATAAAAGAATTTGTGTCTGTATATTACAAAAAAATGATTCGTGAAAAGAAAGATACCATTCATGTTTCTTTAAAAGAATTCAATAACCATTTTAAATATATTATTGATAATTTCTTCGAGGGAGATTCTATCTATTTGCATTTTCATGATCATAAAAGATGGACTGATGTTCCTTTGAGAGTTTCTTTCAATTGATGACCCATGCAACATATGGGCGTAGGCTGGCACATAAAAGAATAGAAGACAAACGTGGAGCCTACGAGAACAGGATAAAAAATAGCGAATTAGGGTGTGTACAGGCAGATGTCCTGCTGCCACTGTGTGATGAATATATGAAGGAAAGAACAGTCAGAGAAATAATATCTTAAAAAGTAACGTAATATGAACAAACATCCATTCATACCCGCTGTACGAGACCTTGCGGAAAAACTACCGGAACTACAGGCAATACGCCGGATAACCGTCCGTAAAGAAAAAGAAGAAGGGATGCTTATCCGGACTCGCCGGGTACAATCGCCCGCGATAGCGTATAACCTATAAAAAGATAGCCGCCCCAAAATATGGACGGCTATCTTTGCGTTTTTTTCCATCTGTCGGATAAGCATCCCTTCTTCTTAGTTGGCCAGGCGGAACATTCCGCCGATCTTCTCACGCATCCTGTCCGTGTCCTCACCGATTTTTGGATTGATCAGCTCGGCGTAGACCTGCGTGGAGATGATGGTCTTGTGCCCGAGGACTTTCTGCAGGGTTTCAAGCGGCATGCCCTTGCTCAGGGCCAGGGTCGCAAAGGTATGACGTCCGACATGCGGGCTGACGCGGACACTGCAGCCGGCCTTCTCGCCGATACGTTTCAGACTGTCCTCCATACTCCCTATTTCCCCCACGGGGAACACCCTGTCCGGAGAAACCTTGAATTCGTTCACCCCCCTGTATTTCTCGATCAGCTCGACGGCTATCGGGAGCAGCTTGACAACATAGGGTGCCTTGGTCTTCACACGGTTTCCAACCAGCCAGGTGTTCCCGTCCGAATCCGTGTGGACATTCCGGTAAGAAAGTTCCTTCAGGTCGGCATGGGCCAGACCGCTGAAGCACATGAAAACAAACATGTCCCGGATGGCCTGCTGCCGCCTGTAGCTCAGCTTGACGCTGATAACGCGTTGCAGGTCCTCCTCCGAGAGGAAAGGACGTTTCTTGTATTCCGGCTTGCACACAAACTTCTTGAACGGGTGCTTGTGGATCCATCCCTCGTCCATTGCCAGATACATCAGCCATTTCAGTGTGTTGACGCGCTCGAAGGACGTTGACTTGGCCAGCCCGCGCACGGAAAGCATCCAGTTGTAATAGTTCTTGATGAAATCCATGTCCAGCGACATCAGGAGGATATCCTCCGTACCCAACTTGTCCTTCAAGTAACAGGACAGACACTTGTACTCGTCCACCAACCCTCGGTAGGTGCTTTGGGCTTTCGTCTTGCCGATCTGCCGTTTGTAATCCCGGATCTGGATATTGAAGATCTCCATCAACGAATGGATCTCCTCGCCAAAGCCGTTATAGCGGTCATAGACCTTCTTGGCTGTCAGGAACGAATCGTGGTCCGAGAGATATTGATAGTGCTTGCCGATCTGTGCCTTGATGTTCTCCAGCTCCCGGTTCAGCCGTCTTGCCTCCTCGGATTTGCCTTTGGCACAGTTGCCTTTGGCATCCCAAAGGGCAAGGGGAACATCACGCTTGCAGCTGAAACTCGCCGTCGTTCCGTTGACGGTAATACGCCCCATGACAGGGACACGGCCATTTTTTATGGCCTGGTTCTTGGTGTAGAACAGAACTCGAAAGGTACTCCTCATAACTCGATTATTTTTGTTACAAAATTACTATTTATCGAGTTGTTTTAAGCTATGAAGAATAATGCAAACAATTGAAAAATAACCGCTTATATTGTCTGTTTTATAGACTTGGACAAGGTAACGATTAGGTAACGTAACTCATGCTCAAATGTGCTTTTTGTAGCGTCGTTTTTCAAATGGAAGTGAAATACAATCCCATTAATTCACTGAATTTAAGCGGTGTGTCGCCATTATGCAACTATTTCTAAAAATCTCCGACTTTAATTATTCAAAAGCAAACATTCACTTATTTCGCTTCAGTTTTTCCTGTGAACTTATTACGTTTCGTCCACACAAGAATCATCACTCCGACCAACAATAAAGCCAACGCGACATAAGCGATACTTTCCGTGACGTGTATGCTCTGCGGATTAAACCACATTTCAATGGTATGTTCACCGGCAGGTACATTCATGGCACGCAAGATATAATCCGCACGGGCAATATCTACCGGCTGACCATCAATCGTCGCTTGCCATCCCGGATAATATACTTCAGAGAATACCACAACTCCGTCTTTAGGAGTAGAAACTTTATAAACCAATCGGTTAGGTTCGTAATCCGTCAACCGGATAGTAGACAAAGAATCCTTGTATCCTTCCGTCACCCCTTTTAGCTGTTCTTTAAATCTCGCATCCACCACAGCAGTCTCCGTCGGGCGAATATCATTCAAAGCGTCAATTTCCTCATTCGCATTATTCACATACTGCACTTTATCCACAAACCAGGCATTACCATATGCATACGGATTCTCAACAGGAACAGGCTGTCCTTTCTCTCCGGCTGGGAAAATAAAGTATTTCGTATTCAGCATATTCAATACGCGGAATTTGGAAGCGTCCACACTATCCATCCTACCTCCGGCAGCAGCCACAGCCTGATAAGTATCCTGCATTTCGGGCATGATATGATGATCAATCATCTCTTGATAGCGACGCAATTTCGCTGCATGATAGCCACCGATACTCTTATGCCAGTAAGCAGTATTGTTTTCATTAAACGTATTGCTCGGAAAACCGACAAAATTCAGTACACGATAATCCGGAGCTGTATCCCGAAGGATAATCTCATCCGCCTGAGTCTTCACAAATGCTTCTGTCCGTTTTGATTTCGGGACAAACTGTTCATCATACAAATAACGTTTATTAACACACCACATATCCACCAAACACAAAAGTACAATACCGACCAGCGTGAAAGAAGCTTTCAACCTCTTCTGCAAGAATAAGAACAGCAAGAAACATCCCACAGCTATAATAAAAAAACTGCGCCATGCATCCGAAGCAATGATCGCTTTGCGCATCTCCGTCAGATTTGTCACAACCGGAGTAAGGTGTTCCGCCGGAAGGCCTTGTTGCAAAGCCGCCATCTCCTGCGCCGTTACGAAACTAGAAAAGAAAACACTAGGAGCAACAGCCAGGACCAATGAGACACCAGCTGTCAGCACAAGCGATACGATCACACCTGTACGGTTCTCTTTCAATTTCAAAATTTCCGGTCTACCCAATATTTCCTTCAATGCAAAAATAGCCAATAACGGAATAGTAAATTCAGCAATAACCAAAATAGACGATACAGCACGGAACTTATTATACATCGGAACATAATCTATAAAGAAATCCGTCAGTCCCATGAAATTCTTTCCCCACGAGAGTAAAACGGAGAAAATAGTAGCTCCCAATAATGCCCATTTAAGCGGACCTTTTACGATGAAACACCCAAGGACGAACAGGAACATAACAAATGCCCCTACATACACCGGACCGGCAGTCCACGGCTGATCACCAAAATATTGCGGAAATTGCGAATAGATACTACTATACATCGGATTTGCCTTTTCCATAGCAGTCTCACTCTGTGACAAATTATCCGATGACGCTCCTCCTTTTACATTAGGTACCAATAAAGTCAGGGTCTCCCCAATTCCGTAACTCCAGTTCGTAATGTAGTCACGGTCTAATCCGCTGCTGGTCTGATTGGCAGCATTCCCTTCCTGCTTTAACTCGCTCTTTCCACGCATAGTCTCCTTACTATACTCATACGTATGGTACAAGTTAGAAAGATTAATGCAAACGCCTACCATAGCAGCCAACGCCAGAATTGCACTAGCCTTGAAGAAATGCGTCAATTCTTTCTTCTTATAAGCTTCTTCGAAGTAGGCTCCTATAATAAACAGAATCACAAACATGAAATAATAGCTCATCTGTATGTGATTGGAACGAATCTGAAGAGCTATAAACAAAGCCGTAATTATTCCTCCCAACAGATACTTCCTTCGATAAGCCAGGACAATCCCTGCAATCGTAGGCGGAATGTAAGCCAATGTCACAAACTTCCAGATATGCCCTGCTGGTATCAGAATAAAGAAGTAAGACGAGAAAGCCCATATTATACCGCCAAACCCCGCCAACCAAGCCGAAATTCCAAATGCCCGTAAGAGAATATAGAATCCCAACATCATGATAAAGGTCAGTACTACATACTCCGGAAGGTAAAGTTGATAAGTCTTCTCCACCCAAGACAAAGATTTTGTCGAATCATAACTCGGAGCCATCTGGTAGGTAGGCATACCACCGAAAATCGAGTTTGTCCAGCGGCTACGTTCACCAGTACGTTCAAAATACTCTTGAGCATCCCGTCCGGCTCCGGCACCGGCAGCAGAGTCATGCTGAAACAGAATGCGCCCTTCAATATCTGCCGGAAAGAAGTAGACAAAAGAAATAACAACAAAAGCCAATATAGCAATTATGTCAGGAAGGAGTTTCTTCATATACTTTTCAACTTAAATCAATATCTATAATGATCAGCCTTGTAAGGTCCGTCTACCGATACACCGATATAGGCAGCTTGCTCCGGAGTAAGTTTCGTCAGCTTGACACCGATCTTTTCAAGGTGCAGACGAGCTACTTCTTCATCCAGATGTTTCGGCAAACGATATACATTGATATCATATTTATTATTAAACAGCTCAATCTGAGCCAAAGTCTGGTTCGTAAATGAATTGCTCATAACAAACGACGGATGTCCGGTTGCACAACCCAGATTGACAAGACGTCCATCGGCCAACAGAATGATACTATGCCCATCCGGGAAATAATAACGATCCACCTGCGGCTTGATATTCACACATTTAATACCCGGATAATGTTTCAAAGCATCTACCTGGATCTCATTATCAAAGTGACCGATATTGCAAACGATAGCCTGATCCTTCATTTTCTCCATGTGGTCAATACGAATAATATCGATATTTCCTGTGGTAGTCACAAAAATATTACCTTCCGTACAAGCCTCTTCCATAGTTACGACTTCAAAACCTTCCATGGCAGCCTGTAAAGCACAGATCGGATCTACTTCGGTCACAAGCACCCGTGCTCCATAGGAGCGCATAGAATGAGAGCATCCTTTACCCACATCGCCATAGCCACATACTACCACAACTTTCCCGGCAATCATTACATCCGTCGCACGTTTGATACCGTCAGCCAATGATTCACGGCAACCATACAGATTATCAAACTTAGATTTCGTTACCGAATCGTTGACATTAAACGCCGGGAACAGCAATTTGCCTTCTTCCTGCATCTGATACAGACGGTGTACACCGGTCGTCGTCTCTTCCGATACACCACGTACCTCCTCTGCAACCCGATGCCAACGCGTTTTATCTTCCGCTAAAACCCGCTTCAGAATAGCATTCAATTCTATTTCGTCTTCAGCGTGTACTTCTTTCTCCAACACAGCCGCATTGTTCTCCGCATCATATCCCACATGAATCATCATTGTCGCATCACCACCATCATCCACAATCACATTCGGACCTTTGCCACCGGCAAAGCTCAAAGCCTGCAATGTACACCACCAGTAATCAGCCAAAGTCTCGCCTTTCCAAGCAAATACAGGCACCCCCGAAGCTGCAATGGCAGCAGCAGCATGGTCTTGCGTCGAGTATATATTGCAAGAACACCAACGTACTTCAGCCCCTAAAGCCACCAATGTTTCAATCAACACGGCTGTCTGAATAGTCATGTGTAACGATCCCATAATACGGGCGCCTTTCAACGGTTTGGATTCTCCATACTTTTCGCGAAGAGCCATCAGGCCGGGCATTTCTTTTTCTGCCAAATCGATTTCCTTGCGTCCGAAGTCGGCAAGCGTAATATCTGCCACTTTATAAGGCAGAGTAGAGAATAATTCTGTAGACATATTGTAAATCATTTAATATATTATTATTTCTTAGCAACCGGTGCACTCAGCATTTCCTTATATTTCACCGGATCATTCAATATCTTCACCGCTTCTTTCAAGCCATCGTCGTCTTTCAGTTGCTGGATAATATTACCACGCTGATAGTAATAACGCTTAATAATTTCCGAAGCGATCATCTTCTTTATATCACCGGAAAAGTAATCCAAATCACGGTCAAGATCGTGATTCAACTTCTTCTCAAGCGCCTTGAACTCTTCCGAAGCATCCGCCATATATCCTTCAAACTCGGCTGCCTCTTTCAAGGTTTTCAGAATTTTTTCGCTTTGCTGGTCATACTTGAAATCAGCTTTCTTCACCAATGCCTTAAAGTCATTATAATCAGCGTCGGTTACTTCAAACTTCTCCGGAGCAACAATAGTAGGATGCTTTAAACAATATTGGGTAGCATAATCGAAAATTAAATTATCACGTACCAGATAGAACAAAATATTCGGCAACTTCTCTTGCTTGATAACAATATCCGGCATTACACCACCCCCGTCGCGGACCTCACGCCCTGCAGCGGTATGAAACACCTTAGTCAAACTATCCGGAATGGTTCCAACACTTCCATCTTCATTACGATGCTTGTAGTCAATAGCCTGCACACAACGTCCGCTTGGAATATAGTATTTGGAAGTAGTTACTTTCATTGTTCCCCCATAAGGCAAAGAACGCGGAACCTGAACCAATCCCTTTCCAAAAGTACGGTTACCGACAACAATCGCGCGATCGAGGTCCTGTAAGGAACCCGATAAAATCTCAGAAGCAGAAGCAGTTCCGCTATTTACCAAAACCGCTACCGGAATATCCAGGTCCAATGGTTCACGTAATGTTTTATAAGTATTGCTGGCTTGTTTGATTTTTCCCTTAGTCGTTACAATCACCTTTCCACGCGGCAAGAAATAATTTGCTATCTCTACAGCCTCGTCCAACAAGCCCCCCCCATTTCCACGAAGATCGATAACCAACGAGGTAGCTCCTTGCTTCTTCAAATCCAAGAATGCTTTCTTGAACTCCTTCGAAGGATTGCCGGAAAAAGTACTCAGATTAATATATCCGACATGATTATCAAGCACTGCAGCGTATGGAATGACCGGATTCTGAATAGATTCACGTACAATGGTGAACTCCATCGGTGTACGTCCCCCCCTTACATTCGGGCGTTCCACTTTCAGCTTAAAACTAGTTCCCGCCTGTCCACGTAACATCTGGCTGACTTCTGCATTGTTCTTGCCTGCAAGGTCTTTCCCATCTATTTCCATCAAAATATCTCCGGCTTTTAATCCAGCCTTAGCCGCCGGTGTGCCCTCGAAGGGTTCGGAAATCATAGAGCGTTTCAATTTTGTATTATAAGTAATGTAAGAACCGATACCACCGAAAGATCCTTTTATCATCTGCTCCAACTCACTCTGGTCTTCCTCCGGAAAATACTCCGTATAAGGGTCTAACGTGAAAAGCATATTATCGATACCCTCTCTGATCGTCTTATTCGGATCAATCGTATCGACATAAAACATATCCAATTCTTTCACAATCGCATTAAATATATCCAGATTCTTGGCGATCTGGAAATTGCGGTCGTCACCACTCTTGAAACTAAAGAAAGCTACGATAGCCGTAACCGCTACCGCAACAACAGCTATCCGCCCATTCAGCAATTTTTTCATACTTCTTTTCATATAAATGAATCGTAAAAGTAACTCAATACTTGGTTATTCAGCCAGAATCCTGTTAATATTTAACTTAATTTCATCCCAGCGTTCTCCTGATATCGTCGTACCGATTGTCTGGATAACATTTCCCGATAGAATAGAACCTATTTTAGCACACTTCTCCAATGAATATCCACACGTCAGGCCATATAGAAAACCGGCAGCAAAATAATCACCGGCTCCGGTCGTATCCATCACTTTCTTTACCGGAATAGCAGAGACTTTAATTTCTTCTGTCCCTTTGCGAATATAAGAACCATTTGCCCCCACTTTTACGATGGCAATACTGCATTTCTTCGCAATGATTTCCAAAGCCTCCTCCGGTTCCTTACCCGTAAACGCTTTCGCCTCTTCCTCATTTGCAAAGACAATATCTACATACTTATTTATTAACAAGGAGAAAAAGTCCATATCACCGGCAACTATATTATAACTTGCCATATCAAGACAGATTTGCAAACCCGCCTCTTTCGCCAACTCAATGGCATGAAGAATCATTTCATGGTCCTGCACCAGGTATCCCTCTATGAACAAGTATGCATATCCTTTAAACATATCGAGTGATAACTCCTCAGCTTTCAAAGAAGCAGCAGCTCCCAAATAAGTCCCGAAGGTACGTTCTCCATCCGGTGAAATAAAAGTAGATGCAACACCGGAAGGCAACTGTTCAGACACCAATACTTTATCCTCAATATTGTTTTTCCGAAGATTTTCACGAAAAAAATCTCCATAATGATCATTTCCTACTTTTCCGATAAAACCAGTTCCAGCTCCCAGACAAGCCAGTCCAAGTATAGTATTTCCTGCCGATCCGCCTGTTGCCAGATGCGTTTTCATCTGCGAGAATTTTGCGTTAATCTGCTGTAACTTAGCATCATCAATAAGTTGCATGCTTCCTTTGGGCAGCCCCATTTCATCCAAAAGCGTATCATCCTTTAGGGTTGCAAGTACGTCGACTAGGGCGTTGCCCAATCCTATTATTTTATCCATTTCTAATATTTTTTTTGCAAAGATATTGCATATTTCAAAAAAACCTAGTACTTTTGCATCGCAATTGAGAAAAACATTCTTCCTTAGCTCAGTCGGTTAGAGCATCTGACTGTTAATCAGAGGGTCCTTGGTTCAAGTCCAAGAGGAAGAGCAAAGTTGAAAATCTTGATTGCAAACATTCTTCCTTAGCTCAGTCGGTTAGAGCATCTGACTGTTAATCAGAGGGTCCTTGGTTCAAGTCCAAGAGGAAGAGCAAAAGTCACCTTTTCGGGTGACTTTTTTTGTGATATTCCATTCAATCCGCCATCGCCAAAGTCAACACACTAGTCCGTGTTCCTTCGACCTCCGCCAGCCGTGAAGCACACGCGATAGTCGTGGCCCCTGTAGTCAATACATCGTCCACAATCAAAATATGCTTTCCGGTCAGAGAATCCGCATGATTCAGTTCAAAAATTCCATCTACATTCTCCCAACGTTCGAATACGGATTTGCGTGTCTGTGTCTCCGTATTCTTTCGGCGAACCACCGATTCTACACATACGGTAATACCCGTCACAGCCGCAATACCCCGTGCTATACATTCGCTTTGATTATAGCCACGAATCTGTTGCTTCTTTTTATGCAACGGTATAGGAATTATCACGTCAACTCCTTCGAAGAAACCCGAATCCGATAGCTCGGCAGCCATATATCTTCCCATGATTATTCCAACCTCTTTCTTTCCCCCATACTTCAACTGATGAAGAATCTGTCGGAAATCGCTCCCTTTCCGGTAGAAGAAAAAAGAAGTGGCTCGTTCTAGAGGTATTTGTCCCCAGAAAAGTCGCTCTACCGGATTATCCTTCCAGAGATGATAGTTCGTACGCGGGAGATTGATATTGCACATAATACAAAGACATTCTTCACCTTTTGCCAGCGGTCTGCCGCAAACTACGCAACAATGAGGGAACAATAAAGATAAGAATGAATTGAGCCAGTCTTTTATAAAAAATGTGTGTTTCATAATAGTAGCAAGGGTTTAATAAGCAGACCGTTTCTCCTACATATCTAACGGAGGGACCTCCGCCAATAGCTTCTGAAATAAAGGATGAAGGTATCCGTTCGTTGCAATGATATGATGTCCTTCTATAAAGTGGTCCTCACCATAGAAATTAGTAACTTTTCCTCCTGCTTCCTGCACAATCAAAGCTGCTGCCGAATAATCCCACTTTCCAATAAAAGCTTCCGCCCAAGCATCAAAACGCCCCATAGCCACATAACAAATGGCTGCGGCGGCCGAACCATTCATTCGAATACCACCTACTACCCCATAAAGCCGATCTATCAAATGGAGAGCCGTTTGTTTATATTGCAGATGGTTATAAGGCAACTCGGTAATGACGAACGCATCTTTTACATCCCGAATATCCGATACATGGATTTCCTTACCATTCATAAAGGCCTTTCCACCTTTCCACGCATAAAAACATTCATCCCGACAAACTTCATAAACGACTCCTAATAAAAGCTCGGTACGATTGCGCAAAGCGATGCATACACAATAAGGAGCCTCATCATGGATATAATTCGTAGTGCCGTCCAACGGGTCAATCACCCAAAAATAAGGTTCATCCTGGTAAGTGACCGACCCTTCTTCCGTTATAAATCCAGCTTCGGGTAGTAAAGCGGAAAGAGCTCTCACTACACGTACTTCCGACTCCTTATCTACATAAGAGACATAATCATGCGCATGTTTCTCTTCAACACGTTCACGACGGAAATTCTTACGTTCTTCTTTCAAAAAATGTCCAGCTTCAGTTGCAATACGACACACATCTGCTGTAAGTTGCTTTAAATCTAACATTCCAATATCTATATTAAAAGTGCCTCGAAGGTATAGCTTTTCTCACGAAAAACCATTGAAAGGAATTGCTATTTTCATAAGAGTAGCAAACTTTAAACATTCATAGTAAGAAAACAAAAATCCCAGCATACTAGAACGTTTTTTTATTTTTCATCTCTCATATCTCTCATAAATTACAGTTAACACATACATTATCAATAGAATAGCAAATGAGAAATGATCCTACCAGCCTGTATCTCTCATACTTTTCCCATCATCTCTCAGCAAGCGTCTCGGTGATGCCATATTTTCTATCTTAATTTTTCCTTTTAGCTTTGCGTCATAATAAAAAAACCACATCTTATGACCCCAAAAGTTAGATACTAAACTTTTGGGGTGAAATTCAATTCCACGATTCAAGCTATCATATACATTATTCAGACCGTTATATCCAACAAAGTTTCTCCCTTTGCATTCAACACCCTGACTCTGAGCTCTTCTTTCCTCTTCTCAAGAATCATCACGGTAGCACCCTCCATCTTATATCCTCCACCTATAATAACCGGAAAATGATTCCCCAACTCACCTTTCGGGTGATAAGCATACTTATGAGTATGAGCATTCAGACAGATATCAAAAGGAGCTTTTTCCAGCAGTTTAGTCCATAGTTCAGCACAAAGATTCTTCCCATCATTGCCATAAAGAGGGATATGATGCAGGAGGATACGTTTCTTCGCTTTCTTAAATTCTTTGGCGGAAAGTTCCTTTTTCAAAAAATCCACTTGTTCATTTCGCAACTGGGTAAAATCATTCAAATCATAATAGACCCAATGGGAATCCGGTTTATCCTCTCCACAATCAAGCATAACGATGCGGGTATCTCCCCAGTTGAAAGAACCGTATGTTTTATTTCCTACATAGTCGTAATGGTCACGTAAACCGATAGAGTAAGCATTGCGAATCTCATGATTACCACGCATAAAGAAAGTCGGTACACGGTCACTATGTACACCTTCGGTCAGTTCACAGATAAAAGAGGTAGCTTGTTCATGATCGACAGGCTCGTCTACACAATCGCCATTGAAAACTACAAAATCATAGTTGATATGCTGTATCTGTTTACATAAAGCACGGAAAGTTTTCGTATGTTGGTGCAAATCATTGAAGACAATAGCAGTAAAGGAATCCGCATTTGTTGCCGGAAGAGTAAATTCACTGAATTCCGACCGGGCTGTATTTCCGAATATCTTTTTATATGCTTGATAAAGCAACATTTCTTGTGAACATACACGATAATAATATTTCTGTCCCGGTATCAGATCGTTGATATGTATTTTATGCAGCTTATTATTGCAGACTACCTGTCCGTCAACAATTGTACGAGCGCGTTTCAGTTGAGTAGTGTCTGTTCCATATTCCACCCAACAATATGCCGGAACGGTAGTTTCCCACATAACTGTCATACCATTACCTATGGGATTCTGTAAATAAGGTTTAGTACGAAATATTTTATCTGCCTTTTCAGCTGTACGCAACTCAACAAGTATAGGACGATGGTCGGAGGCCATCGGTTCATCCAACACTTGAGAGGATATAAGAGCGAAGCCATTAGCATTTGACTTCAATGCGGTAATATAATCTATAGTCTCCTTGGGATCAGGAGCCGGATAAGTAAATTGTTTAGGATTGGAGAGCATCTGAAAGTTTTTCTGTAACTCCTTTATAAAGTCGGATTCCGGTTCAGCATTCATGTCCCCAGCCAGAAAAAGAGGCTTTTTATAAGGAGCGACGAATGATTTCACGACCTCCAATGACTTCATACGGTCTTTTTCGGTCAACGACATATGAGTACAACAATAGATATAATCCTCAAATTCTGCCAGAATCAAGGTGCGGGCCTCTTCTCTACCAGGTAAAGGGATAGTTTGTAAACGTAGCGGAACTTGCTTTGTCAACAGTCCGATTCCATATTTACCTCCTTCAAACTCTATAGCAGGTGCAAAACAAGCATGCATTTGTGTACGTTCAGCTATCTCACCCAGCACATATTTCTGTCCGCTCCGACGGGTCATACTGTCCACCTCTTGTATAGCCACGACATCAGGAGAAGCATTATTTATCACATTGGCTACCCGTTGAAAACTACAAATATCATCCATGCCATTCGCATTTTTAATATTATAAGTCATCAGTCTCAATGCATGTTGAGCCTGTACCGGAAAAATAAATAAGATGACGGAAATGAGTAAAAAGATCTTTTTCATGTTCTTCATTTTTGGGGGTTATGTTAAGTTCCCCCAAAGGTAAGAAAAAAATAAAAAGCCACAAAGATACGGATTCATACCTTTGCGGCCTCTTATTGTCTTGTTTGCGTGTCTTTCATATCTGAATATATCAGATAATCCCTCTCACTCTATCGTCAAATGCAGAAAGCGCAGCTTTCGCTCCTTCGCCCATAGAGATAATGATTTGCTTATAAGGAACCGTAGAAACATCTCCGGCTGCATAGATACCCGTCACATTCGTACGGCAATGTGCATCAATCATGATTTCGCCCGGACGGTTGGTTTCCACTATGTCGCGGAATACACTGCTATTCGCAGAAAGCCCGATTTGTACAAATACACCATCCAACTCAACCAAACGTTCTTCTTCCGTTTTGCGATCTTTGATGCGCAGGGCAGTCAGTTTATCACCATTTCCTATCACTTCCGTAGTCTGTGAACTTACAAACACTTCCACGTTCGGCAATGATTTAAGTCGATCTTGAAGTACACTGTCCGCTTTCAACTCATTCATAAATTCAAAAACAGTGACTTTGGAACAGATACCAGCCAAGTCAATCGCTGCCTCAATGCCGGAATTTCCTCCACCTACTACTGCTACATGCTTTCCCTTATAAAACGGCCCATCACAATGAGGGCAGAAAGCAACACCACGACCGATATACTCCGCTTCTCCCGGAACATTCAGTTTACGCCAGCTTGCACCGGTTGCAATAATCAGTGCTGGAGCCAGGAATTTCTCCCCAACAGAGGTAGTTACTATCTTTTGCTTTCCAAGTACTTCTACTTTCTCTATTTTACGATGTTCCAATAAATCTACCGGATAACGCAGTAAATGAGTTTTCAAATTATTAGCAAGTTCATTTCCCGTGGTTTCTGGGACAGAAATCAGATTCTCAATGCCGACAGTTTCCTTTACTTGCCCTCCGATGCGTTCGGCTACAATAGCCACACGCAGCCCCTTACGAGCTGAATAAATAGCGGACGATACTCCGGCAGGACCTCCACCAGCTACAATCACATCATACTCTTTCACCTCATTCATCGCTTTGGTATCGTCAATACCATATTGTTCCTCCAGCTTGGCGAGCAGCTCACCGAATTCACCACGGCCTACATGAAGCAGCTTTCCATCGGCAAATACAGAAGGTACTCCCTGTATCTTCAATGCATCTACTTCATCCTGATAAAGTGCGCCGTCTACCATTTCGTGAGTAATGGCAGGATTCAGCGTTGCCATTGCATTGAGAGCCTGTACCACGTCAGGACAATTCGTACAAGTCAGTGAGACGTAAGTAACTAAGTGTATAGGGCCTTTCAGTGCTTTCACACGGTTACAAACAGCCTCATCGGGGAAGTTCTTCCCTTTACCATCCAGATTGAGGATAGCAAGCAGCAAAGAAGTAAATTCGTGTCCGTTCGGAATACCGCGGGAAGTAATTCCTGTGGCGTTACCATTCTTTAATAAAGTAAATTTCAGCCCGTTTCCTTCATTCACCGAATAAGTGATATGATCGGAACAGTCTGCTATATCTCCCAAAAGTTCCAGCAGTTCAGCACGATTCTCATGACTGGACGATACGGATATATCAAAAGCGAAATTTGCCTCCAGTCCGGCAAAGATACCCTTCAGTTGTTCTTTTAATGCAGATTCTAACATACTTTTTCTCCTTTATTGTTTCTTCTCTCGCTTATTCTTTTTCTCTCTCTTTTTTCTCTTCATTACTCGTACTCTCTCCACTGCTTAAAAAAGGCCGGCAGCGTTTCCCGTTACCGGCCTCCCATAATCACCATTATCAAGATCTATCAAATCTTACCTACCAGGTCAATGCTTGGTTTCAGGGTAGACTCACCCTTCTTCCATTTAGCCGGGCAAACTTCTCCGTCATGGCTGGCTACAAACTGTGCAGCTTCCACTTTACGAAGCAATTCACTTGCATCACGGCCAATATTGTTATCATTCAGTTCCACCACTTTAATCTTTCCTTCCGGATTGACAACGAATGTACCGCGATAAGCCATACCCTCTTCTTCGATATATACACCCAGTGCACGGCTCAAAGCGCCAGTCGGGTCTGCCAACATTGGGTATTGAATCTTGCGAATACTTTCAGAAGCATCATGCCAAGCTTTGTGCACGAAATGAGAGTCAGTACTTACCGAATAGATTTCTACACCCATCGCCTTGAACTGATCGTACTTTTCAGCCATATCCACCAATTCGGTAGGACATACGAAAGTAAAGTCAGCAGGATAGAAGAAAAGAATCGCCCATTTACCTTTCAGGTCATTGTTGGTTACAGTCTTGAAAGCTCCGTTGTGAAAAGCCTGAACGCTGAATTCAGGAAGTTGAGAATTTAAAATTGGTTCCATAATCTTTATTGCTTTTATTGTTATTAATTGATTTGACTTATAACATCAGAAACAATGTTTTGTTTTTTGTTTCTGGTGCAAAGATAAAGGCAGAAGCCCCGCCTTTGCAAAAAAAGTCCAATCGAATATTTCTATGCGGTGATAGATGAAATTAATAAAAGCATTTTATACCTTTGCGTGCATAAACAAAAACCTGGAAAATATATACGATTATGGAACATCCTCTTGCCCAATTCTTATATTGCCCTGAATGTGGTTCCTCTCATTTTGAGGTCAACAACGAGAAATCTAAAAAATGTGCAGATTGCGGCTTTGTCTATTACTTCAATCCTTCTGCTGCCACAGTAGCACTCATCTTGAATGAGAAAAATGAACTGCTTGTCTGCCGACGTGCCAAAGAGCCAGCCAAAGGAACTCTCGACCTACCCGGCGGATTCATCGATATGAATGAAACAGGCGAAGAAGGCGTTGCACGCGAAGTGCTGGAAGAAACAGGGCTGAAAGTTAAAAAAGCCGTTTACCAGTTCACACTTCCCAATATTTATGTTTATTCAGGTTTTCCTGTACACACACTCGATATCTTTTTCCTCTGCACTGTAGAAAACATGAGCCATTTCTCTGCCATGGATGATGTAGCAGATGCTTTCTTCCTGCCTCTCTCCGAAATTAATTCGGAAGATTTTGGACTGGATTCTATTCGCCGAGGACTTAAAAAGTTCTTATCTGGCAGATAATTCGTTAAAATATAACAAACTACAGAAACATATCCCCTTTCATTCTGTACTTTTGCATAAACACCCGATTATGAAAAAAGAAATTACTAGACTCATTTGTGCGGCTATCTGCTGCACGCCTATTATAGGATTTGCCCAGACAAGTGATAAGTTCACTTCGACCGACAACCTTTATAAAGAAGGGAAAGAACTTTTCCAGGAAAAAAATTATGCAGCCGCCCTGCCAGCACTGAAAGCATTTGTAAAACAAAAGCCTGCCACCAGCCTTCTTCAAGACGCAGAATACATGCTGGCCAGTTCCGCTTATGAACTGAAAGACAAAAACCGGATCGAAATCCTGCGCAAGTATCTCGACCGCTATCCGGACACTCCTTACGCCAACCGTATTTATGCACTATTAGCCTCCTGCTATTTCTATGAAGGAAAATACGATGAAGCACTGGCGCTCTTCAACTCTGCCGACCTCGGTCTGCTGGGTAATGAAGAACGGGATGACTGCACTTACCAATTGGCTACCTGTTATCTGAAAACCGATAATCTACGAGAAGCCGCAATTTGGTTTGAAACATTACGTGCCAACAGTCCCAAATATGCCAAAGACTGTGATTATTATCTCTCTTATATCCGCTATACGCAAAAACGCTATAACGAAGCACTGAAAGGCTTCCTGCCATTACAGGACGATTCGAAGTACAAGGCACTTGTCCCCTACTACATTGCCGAAATTTATGCACAGCTTCAAAACTACGATAAGGCACAGATTGTAGCACAAAACTATCTGTCGGCCTATCCAAACAACGAACATACTGCAGAAATGTACCGCATTCTGGGAGATGCCTACTACCACTTCGGACAATATCACCAAGCAGTAGAATCATTTAACGAATATCTTGATAAAGATCACTCAGCACCTCGTCGTGATGCACTTTATATGCTGGGACTTTCTTATTATCAGACAAAAGTCTATTCCAAAGCAGCCGAAACATTAGGTAAAGTGACAACAACCAACGACGCCCTTACACAAAACGCATACCTCCACATGGGGCTCTCTTATCTGCAACTGGCAGAAAAAAACAAAGCCCGTATGGCTTTCGAACAAGCAGCCGCCTCCAGTGCTAATATGCAAATCAAGGAACAGGCAGCTTACAATTACGCTCTTTGCCTGCATGAAACCTCCTTCTCCGCTTTCGGCGAATCCGTTACTGCTTTCGAGAAATTCCTGAACGAATTTCCGACTTCTCCTTACGCTGAAAAAGTCAGCAGCTATTTGGTAGAAGTTTACATGAATACCCGCAGTTATGATGCAGCCCTGAAATCCATCGACCGGATAGCCAAGCCAAGCGCTCAGATATTGGAAGCCAAACAGAAAATATTGTTTCAGTTAGGTACACAGTCCTTCGCCAATGCCAACTTTGAACAAGCCTTGAAATACCTGAATCAATCCATAGCTATCGGACAATACAACCGTCAGACGAAAGCAGACGCGTATTATTGGTGCGGAGAATCCTACTATCGCCTCAACCGTATGACGGAAGCCGCACGTGACTTCAATGCATATCTGCAACTGACAACCCAACCCAACAACGAAACGTATGCACTTGCCAATTACAATTTAGGATACATCGCTTTCCACCGAAAAGATTATTCCCAGGCAAGTCACTACTTCCAAAAATATATCCGGCTGGAGAAAGGAGAAAATACAACCGCGCTTGCCGATGCCTATAACCGTGTTGGCGACTGTTACCTACACGTACGCAATTTCGAAGAGGCCAAGCATTATTATTCACAAGCCGAACAAATGAATACTCCCTCCGGAGACTATTCTTTCTATCAATTGGCTCTTGTGTCCGGTCTACAGAAAGATTATTCCGGCAAAATCACCCTACTGAATCGTCTGGTAGGAAAATATCCGGCTTCTCCATACGCTGTGAATGCCATTTATGAAAAAGGACGGTCGTATGTGCTGATGGATAACAATAACCAGGCTATTACTTCCTTTAAAGAACTAATGAACAAATATCCGGAAAGCCCTGTCAGCAGAAAAGCCGCTGCAGAAATCGGTTTGCTGTATTATCAAAAGGATGACTACAACCAGGCAATCGAAGCCTATAAACAAGTTATCGAAAAATATCCGGGCAGTGAAGAAGCCCGGATGGCTATGCGCGATCTAAAATCGATCTATGTAGATCTCAACCGTATCGATGAATTTGCTGCTCTTGCCAATGCCATGCCGGGACATATCCGCTTCGATGCCAATGAGCAGGACTCTCTGACATATACTGCCGCAGAAAAAATCTATATGCGGGGACGACTGGAAGAAGCAAAAACAAGTTTCAACAAATACTTGCAGACTTTCCCGGAAGGAGCTTTCAGCTTGAACGCACATTACCATCTTTGCTTGATCGGAAGCGAACAGAAGAACTATGATATGATTCTTCTCCATTCTGGAAAGCTATTGGAATACCCCAACAATCCGTTTGCAGAAGAGGCTCTTATTCTTCGTGCCGAAGTACAGTTCAATCAGCAACAGACTGCAGACGCTTTGACCAGCTATAAAATGCTGAAAGAGAAAGCAACTAATGTGGAACGCCGCCAGCTTGCTGAAACCGGAGTACTTCGTTGCGCTTTTCTGCTGAGAGACGACATCGAAACAATTCATGCCGCTACCGACTTGCTGGCAGAAGCCAAACTTAGTCCGGAGCTAAGAAACGAAGCCCTTTATTATCGCGCCAAAGCATATACCAAGCAGAAAGCCGATAAAAAAGCTGTGGATGATTTGCGTGAGTTAGCCAAAGATACACGTAATGCATATGGAGCTGAAGCCAAATATCTAGTGGCGCAATCGCTTTACGATGCAAAAGAATACAACGCCGCCGAGAAAGAACTTCTCAACTACATAGAGCAAAGTACACCACACGCTTATTGGCTGGCACGCAGTTTTGTCCTTTTGTCCGATGTATATGCCGCCATGGGCAAAGACTTGGATGCACGCCAATACCTGTTGAGTCTGCAACAGAATTATCAAGGCAACGATGACATCGCAACTATGATCGAAAGCAGACTGAGCAAATTGAAAGTTAAAAATTGAAAGTTGAGAACTAAAATATAAAACTAAAATGAAACGATCTCTTTATATAATAGGTGGAATCACATTGGCAATCTCCATGCCATCCCATCTCCTAGCCCAAACGACACAGCCGAAAGATACGACCATGAATCGTACCGTCGTTGTGGAACAAGAATACAATCCGGACATCATGGATGCTTCCAAAGTGAACGTCCTGCCTAAAGTCGAAGAACCGACTGTCAGCAAAAAAGAAGTGGAATATGCTACTACATTCTTTCCGGCAACTTCCGTTCCGGCAGGGTTGATGAATCCTTATACCGGAAAAGAAATACAACCCGGAAGCGCCCCCGGATATGTACGTGCCGGTTACGGCAATTTAGGCAATCTGGACATCCTCACCAATTATCTATTCCGTCTGTCGAAGAAAGACAAGCTGAATGTACGTTTTCAAATGGACGGTATGGATGGGAAGTTGACTCTCCCTTACACAGACGGTGAAAAATGGAATGCTTTTTACTACCGCACACGTGCCAATGTGGATTATACGCACCAGTTCAATAAATTAGACTTGAATATTGCCGGAAACTTCGGGCTAAGCAACTTCAACTTCCTGCCGGGAAGCGTCAACAGCAAGCAGAAATTCACTTCCAGTGACTTCCATGCGGGTATTCATTTCATTGATGAGACTGCACCACTGCGTTTCAATGCAGAAACGAACCTGTTGATGTACGAACGCCAACACAATATGATCAGTGAAAATGATGCAAATACAGCCATCAAGGAAACAATCATACGCACCAAGGGTGATGTCACAGGAGCCATCAACGATCAACAATCCGTTACTATCGCATTGGAAATGAATAATCTTTTATACAGTGGATACACTAAGAACCCATCTACGGGAGATGAATATTTCAAGAACTATACGACTCTACTTGTGAATCCATATTATGAATTGAATAATGACGATTGGAAATTACACATCGGAGCCAATGTAGATTTATCTTTCGGATTCGACAAGTCATTCCGTATTTCACCGGATGTCACTGCACAATACATTTTCTCGGACAGTTACATTGTTTATGCAAAAGCAACTGGCGGTAAGCAACTGAATGATTTCCGAAGATTGGAAAGCCTTTGTCCATACGGAGACTCTTACTTTTCAACAACATCTGCCGAATCAAGCAACCGCCGTCCTTATGACACGTATGAACAACTGAACGCTAGCCTAGGACTGAAAGCCAGCCCTTATCCAGGTATATGGTTCCAACTGTTCGGTGGATACCAGAATTTAAAGAATGACTTGCTTTACTCCTATTCAAGTTTGTCCGATACAAGCATCGGAACAGTAAGTACCATGCTCGCTTTCACACAAATACACACCGATAATGTCTATGCCGACATAAAATTAACTTATGACTACAAAGATGTACTGTCCCTGTCCGCCCATTACATATACCGCAACTGGAACAGTGACAATAACGAATATCTACTTGCCGTAAAGCCTGAAAATGAAGCATCCATCTCTCTCAACGTACATCCCACCTCTGCACTCCAACTGAATGCCGGTTTTGATTACATCAGCCGCAAGGAGGAAGCAACATCTTTCAATATGTCAGATATTAGCGATCTGCATATCGGAGCCAGCTATAATGTATTCAAAGGAGTATCCGTTTATGCGCAAGTACATAACCTGCTAAACAAGAAATATCAATATTATTTGGGCTATCCCGCCGAAGGATTCAACTTCTTAGGAGGACTGAGTTTCCGGTTCTAAGATAAAGAAAAGGGGGCATTCCTACTTATATGAATACCCCCTTTACAAACCAAAACAACCTTCAATTATTTTGTTATCCTTATAACAAATCCACCACCGGGAGCCATGTGTAATTTCAACTTCTTATTGGCTGATACGCGGATCACTTCACGTTTATAATCTTTCCCAACACGATCGGCATTGATACCATCTCTAAATATTTCCGCATTGAACTCACCATCACCCAAGAAAGACAGATCGACTTCAACATCACGCTCTTTCCAGTCGGTCAATCCACCTACATACCAAATGCCGTCTTTCTCACGTGCCATTACAATATGTTCGCCTACTTTTCCGCTTATCGGAAGTGTCTGATTCCATACAGTAGGAATGGCAGCGATAAACTTCGTACATTCTTCCTCTTTCAGATAATTAGTAGGTGCATCACACAGCATATTAATAGGAGAATCAAAAATGGTATACAATGCTAACTGACGGCAACGGGTACCCTGGCTCATCGGTTCTGTATAGACAGCATGAAAGTTCTTCATGATTACGTTATTCATCGCTCCCTGCGTATAATCAAGCGGTCCGGCAACCATGCGGATGAAAGGAACTGTCACATCATATATCACTTGATCTGTTCCCGGTTCTGCCCACTTCATTTCTTCCAGTCCATGGACACCCTCGAAATTGATCGTATTCGGATAAGTACGTTGCAAGCCAGTCGGTTTGAACGTTCCATGGAGATCTATCAGCAATTTGTATTTTGCTCCGGTTTCAGCCGCTTTACGGTTAAACTCAACTACTTGTTGGTCGTCACGGTCCATAAAATCAATCTTGAAACCTTTGATTCCCATTGCGGCATAATGCTTACATACACGATCCATGTCTTTTTCAAAAGCACGATAGCCCGCCCAAAGTATCAAATCTACATTTTTGCTTTTTGCATAGCTAATCAACTCTTTCAAATCGATTTCAGGAATCACCTCAAACAAATCCGCTTTACCCGGCACTGCCCATCCCTCATCCAATATCACATATTCGATACCGAATTTCGAGGCAAAGTCAATATAGTATTTATAAGTCTCATTGTTGATACCTGCGCGGAAATCCACGTTGTAGAGATTCCAGTCGTTCCACCAGTCCCAAGCCACTTTACCCGGTTTAATCCAAGAAAAATCTGTAAATTGTGCCGGAGTAGCCAGTTTATATACCATATCATTGCAAAGCAGTTCTGCATCCTCCTTGGCAATGACCATGACACGCCAGGGAAATGCTGTGTTTCCCTCCACTTTAGCAATATAGGGTTCACGAGATTTTACTACCCCTTTCAGCCCGCGAACTTCGTCTACTATCGTTTTCGGATAAGCTGCAAAGATTCCATCCAGAGAATATCCATGCTCACCATGTTTCACATACATACCCGGATAGTTCATCAAATCGGCTTCAGTGATACAGATTTTCTTTCCGTTCTTTCCCTCGACCAAAACCGGTAAAAAGGCAATCTGTTCCTTATCCCATGCAGACAAGGCAGTTTCCAGATACGTATTTTGGAAAGAACTGTAGAAAGGATCTTTCTTGCCCTCGTTCATTCGGCCTTTCGGTGAAGCTACAAAAACTTTCGGATCATTCGGAAAACAAAAAGAAGCCTGCTCGCTTTCCACCATAAACGGCTTCTTCAGTTCAGAGACAAAACGATAGGCTGCACCATCTTCATAAGCTCTGAACACCAAGCTATATCCTCCTTTAAAGTCAATGGTCAGTTCATTGAACTGGTCCTTGATTGATTTCTTCTTATAGATGGGAGGATAGATAGTCTCATTTACAGAACGGCGGCTAATCTTCTTTACTTTCGGATTGAGTCCGAAAGCTGTACCATCAGTTAGTTTCATGAAAATAGGAGACGGAGCCACCATCACATCGTTGTCGTGAAAAACGGAGTATTCCACATTCTTATCATTCACAATCACGTTCACCTGCACTTTACCGGAAATGTCTTTCAGCTCGTACACTTTCTGTGCACAAATGGTTAGAGGTGCGATAGCCATTAGAACCGGCAAAAGTCTTTTCATCATACGTTTCATAAACTAATACTTTTTGTATTTCACACAGTTTTTTATTTACATATTTATCATAAGAGTACCGCTTGGCAGAGATAAAGGAGGGAGCTTAACAGAAAGAATTTCCTGCTAATAAAGCATTGAACAAGTGCTAAATAGAACCTTTCTTATCTCATTCGCGCTACTATTTTTTTAGAAATCAATTGTCACCTGATAGGTATCCTTATTCTCAAAGAAAGCCTGTTGTACCTCATATTCGGGAAGCCATACGTATTTCTTTTCCCCTTTATATTCGGCTTCGAGCAAGAAAGTGAACCAGCGATTATAAGGCAATTCGTCTGTATGCAAAGGAGGTGCGGGACTATCATATAAGTTGGGGACACCAGTTATCAGACATTCTCCTTTCTTATCCGTCTCATAAGTACGGTAAGGAGTAGCGATCAGATCATTAAATTTTGCACGTGAACCATACAGATTCAGCTTTACCCCTTTTTGCTTTTTACCTTTCACTTTTACAGATACCTGTATGTTTTCGGGGAACATTTGTTTGAAGAATCCGTCGAAATCACGTCTCGGACGTTTGGACTTGGCAGTGTGATTGATTATATGAACTGCATACGAGCTCCATTTATATGTTTTATAATGACTGTTCATCACACAAGAGTCAGGTTCATATTCGATATGGTTCACCGGATTGTTCTTTGCCCGGATTCTATCAGCATACAAGTCGGTTACCCCACGATAATGTCCGAACTCATGTGCCACTCCTCTATGAAAATAGTCGATACCAAACAGATCTTCATGTTCCGTCTTGCTACGGCTACGGCAAATTACCATATTCAGATCGTCCGTCCCACCGCCGCAATACCATCCTTTAGCCGATTCTTCATCGTCAAAATCAAGAATAGAATCTATAATCAGCAGTACATCGTGATTGGGAAAACCGGCACTCTTCTGATAGATTTTCTCCAATTGGCGGGAGGAACAGTTGTAAATCACCTGCAGATCCGGTATATAACGGAAATAGTAGTTGAAACGTCCATTGCCGGCTTTGTTCCAAAAGTCGTTCACTTGGTCGAAAAAAGCATTCAGCTTCGCTTGATAAGCTTCTTTACCTCCCCAATGCTTCACTCCAGCCTTATCGACAGCCACAAATACCCGGTATTCAATGGTGTCTAAAGATTGTTGAATCTGATTTTCCTCCAATGTCTTTGCCTCCATCCAAGAGAAAAAAGGCAATAGAGCGGGAAATATAAGCCATCTTTTCCAGTTGTTTTTCATATTAGTTCTTAGTTAAGAATGTATTTTATTTCTTGTAAATCACGACTATTTCCACCGACCATCAAAGTGAAGTCTCCTTTCTCCACAATGAACTTCATCTGATTATTGTAGAATCCTAGTTGTTCATCTTTTACGTCGAAGGTGACCGTTTTGCTTTCACCTGGATTCAGTTTAATCTTTTCAAAGCCTTTCAATTCTTTGATAGGGCGAGTGATAGAAGCCACCTCATCACGTACATACAACTGAACAACTTCCTCGCCCTCGTATTTTCCAGTATTGGTAACCGTTACAGCAACACGTGTATAAATACCTTTTCCATCACCCGGAAGCAGTTTCACATCCGAATAATTGAAAGTAGTGTATGACAAACCGTAGCCGAACGGATAAGCAGGCTCCGTAGGAATATCAATGTACTTCGCACACCATCCGCCCAATGCAGTGGGGCGTCCTGTGCTCTTATATTGATAATACAATGGTATCTGTCCGTTATGCTGCGGAAAAGTCATTGGCAGCTTACCCGAAGGATTATAATCTCCCCAAAGTACATTACAAATAGCGTTACCCGCTTCACTCCCCAGCCACCAGGTACATAAGATAGCGGGAGCATCCCGACGAACTTCATTGAAAATAACAGGACGACCACACATCATTAGTACAACTACCGGTTTACCAGTCTTCACCAATTCGGAAACCAAACGCTGTTGTTCGGCAGCAATAGAAATATCTCCTTTCGAACGCATCTCACCGCTTTCCCAAGCTTGTTCTCCCATTGCAACGATAACCACATCCGATTGGCGGGCAGCAGCTAAAGTCTGATCCAGATTTACAATTTTATTCGTTTTCAGATCGTACCCATCATTATAGTTGATGTCCACTCCTCGTTTCTCCATTGCCTCATACAAGGTTACTACTTTACCAACCTCTGCACAGGACCATGCACCGCACATATCTTTCTGCGATTTGGAAAGCGCACCAATCAAAGCAACTTTCTTGATAGAAGAAGAAAGCGGTAACACCGAGTTTTCATTTTTCAAAAGAACAATAGAACGTTCGGAAACATAGCATGCTTCCTTGCGGGATTCCTGTGAACCAATCACTGTACGTTCCCTTTCTTCATCACAGTATCTGAACGGATCATCAAATAATCCCAGTTTATATTTCTGTTCCAAAATACGTCTGACAGCATCATCCACCAGCTTGATAGATACCTTACCCTCTTTTACCAAAGACACCAGATTCTTGGAATAGCATTCACTGACCATCTCCATATCCAGTCCGGCCTTGATTCCTTTATAAGCAGCTTCTTTTTCATCTTTCGCATAACGGTGGTTCATCATTTCTCCCACTGATCCCCAATCGGATACTACAAACCCTTTAAATCCCCATTGATTCTTCAGAAGCTCCCTCAACAGAAAAGTACTTCCGGTAGACGGTTCGTTATTAAAGTCATTGAACGCACTCATGAAAGTAGCAGCACCGGCTTCTGCACCAGCCTTGTAAGGAGGCATATAGAAATTGGCAAACTGTCCCATCGACATATCCACACTATTATAATCTTTTCCGGCAATAGCTGCACCATATCCGGCAAAGTGCTTAATACAGGATAAAATAGTATTCTCTTTCGATAAATCATCTCCCTGTAAACCATGTACACGCGCCTTAGCAACCAACGAGCCATAATAAGGATCTTCACCGGCCCCTTCCATCACACGCCCCCACCGGGCATCCCAGCTAATATCCACCATTGGAGCAAACGTCCAATGCAACCCGGCTGCCGCAGCTTCCTTTGCCGCACATCTCGATCCTCTTTCTATAGCATCCAGATCAAAACTCGCAGCCTCTGCCAATGGCAACGGAAAACCTGTTCTATATCCATGAATAACATCCAATCCGAAAAGCAAAGGAATCTGTAAACGTGATTTCATAGCTGCCTCCTGATATTTACGAGTATTGGCAGCACCGGATACATTCAGCAAAGAACCGATCAATCCCTTACTTATATCTTCTGTCCGACTGATACGTGTATTATCAGGACCTGTGGCAAATCCACCGGAACATTGGCTTAGCTGCCCCACTTTTTCTTCCAGTGTCATCTTTTCCATCAGACCGGATATGAAACGATTCATTTGAGCCTCATCCTTTTGATTCTGCGCCATGCTTCCCATAGCGAAAATCGCCATACACGAATATGCAATTAGTCTTTTCATCATTTTATTATAAGAGTTTATCTGTATTGATTTAAATGTTAATATCCTCCATACGCTTTACTTTCTATCGCAAAGATAGCCGCTGGTCAGATTCACATTGGCGAATTGCGTACAAAAGGACAATAATATCGTAAAGTCTGCTTTTTTTCTATTTCTTTCCGTATAGCATTCAAGCACTTCTGTCATTTTTTTGCCTTTATTGATACGATTTTCTCCTTACTCTTCACTTATTCGTAAGAGATATTATCCAGCACTTTTATTCCCTCTTTCCGAACACCTGCCTCAAACAGATTCTTGAACGATTCTACCGACAATGAAGTGGACGGTTTAAAATCTGAAGAATTCATATACGCCAGCAAAACGGCATAGAATTGTAACCCTTCCGGTGTGTCACGTACCGCTTCCAAATCGGACATACAAAGCAGTAATTTACCGCCCTCTACATTCAACTCCATCAATAAGCCGAGTTTATGATTTCGTTCCACATTGTCAATTACCTGCACAATAGGGCGGTATTCTTTTGGCATACCATCCAGAATAAGCGGATAGCTATGTTTGATGATTGGATACCACTGCCAGTTCGTATGGTATTCGGTTGGGAAATCATTGAATACCGGATGCGTGGGATTGGTCAGAATTCCCAATGTACCAGGTGAAGCAGGTTTCTTGATGCGATCACAGATACTTTTGAACATACGATAATTCCAATAGTCGGTCTGGAACAATCCTCCCACTGTTACTTCTTTACAGTCTTCCCCACGAGGCATCAACAGTACCTTTCCACCTTGCTTTAAAGCATTCAGCACATCATCCGTTAGTTGGCGGGCAACTACAACATTACCTGTCTTCAATTGCTTCTTTGCAGGATATATCCATAGCGGATAACTATTCTGATAGGAAGTTCCGGATACTTTCAAAAGTAATTCGGCTTTATACGCTTGCTCCACATCGGGCAATGTCAAACAAATAGTTCCGACAGTCAATAATCCTAATCCCGATGGAATAGCCACCTTACCTTTGCCAAGGCTTCTCTTCCTATCTTTGAGTTCCCATGAAATACTTTTTCCGTTCAATGAAGTTTCTCCATAATTGGCAATCTCAACAGTACCTGCGAATGATTCACCGCCTGTCCAACAGAACTTGGCAGTTGTCAATAAAGGAACCACTTCACTACAGAATTCTCTCCATTTTTTCGGTTCAACCAATCCTTTACTATCCATAAAAGCATCCAGAATACCAACATAAGCAGACCCCTGTCCCGGATAATCCTGTAAATCGAGTAACTGAAAACCAGCCATCCGTTTGGAGCGGAGATTCATTTCAATATCTGCCCGATAAAGTTCCACAGACCATGCACCCGATGCTTTAAAAAAATCATCCGCCTGTTCCAGCATGCCGACTTTCTCCAAGCGGTCACGAAACACTTCAAAATTCCAGGGAGCTAAGACTCCTGTATATTTCTTCATCTCCTCATAATTTGGGTAAGTTTGAAACTGTCCGGTTTCATGTCCGATCACCGGAACAGGAGATTTTTCCAGAGCCTCATCAAAGTTCATTACCGAATTAGGATAGGTATTATTAAGATAGCCACCTTCTTCCGCATCTGCGAAAGAGAAAGAAGCACGAGCATGAGTAGAATAACCCTCACCACTGCCTACACGACAAGTTACCAGAAAATCCTCACCCGGAATATGTCCTCGTGAGCCTAAAAAGATATTCGAACCATACGTGTATAGGTGCCTCGGCTCTATGGAACGGAAACGATCTACAAACTCTTTCATCACATCGATGTCACCTCCCAGCTCATTCCCCAAGGCAAAGAGTACAAAAGAAGCATGGTTACTATATTCACGCATGATATTCTCTCCATCTTTCATCAGAAAATCCATCAGCTCGGCAGATTCTTTCTTAAACCCTCCCCAGATAGGTAATTCTGGCTGCAAGTAAATACCCTCCAAGTCCGCAGCTTCAAAACACGCAGTAGGTGGGCACCAAGAATGAAAACGACAATGATTCAATCCATATTCCTTACAAATCCTGAAATAACGACGCCATTGTTCCAAGTCCATCGCCGTATGGCCCGTCAAAGGGAATACACAGGCATCATGTTTTCCCCGAAGAAATGTTTTGGCGCCATTGATAGTGAAATGCGTCTCTTCAGTTTTAAAGTCGCGCAAACCGAAACGAACTGTTTTCTCGTCTATGCCATTTATCTCTGCTTTCAGTTGATATAGAGCCGGCTGGAGGTCACTCCACAATACAGCATTATCTCCCAACTGATAAGTGAATTCATATTCCTTGCTCCCCTCTTTCAAATCATATTCCGCAGATCTGGCTTTATGCTTTTTGGCAGTATTGAAAGCAGAAGCTGACAACTGTAGTTTCTTCCCACCAATGCCTGAAGAACTGGAAAGAGTTATTTTCACTTTTACGGAGCGGTCTTCTACCTGAGGAAAAGCCTGAATGGACTCAATAAACAATGGATTCATTGCCCGCAATTCCATCCGTCCGATAATACCGTTCCAGTTTGTCTGGGTAGATTCCGTACAAGCGTGAGAACTTGAACGAATCTGCCCGGGAATACTTTTTCCGTTATCTACACGAATAGTCAGCCTATGTGAACCGGGAGCCAGGAAGTGAGTGAGATTAAATTCCTGTGGGGTAGATAAATAGTTGCATTTACCCACTTCCCGACCATCGATCCACACGGTTGTCGGACGAGTACGTTCCAGAAACAACACGATATGCTTTTCTTTCCAGTCGGCTGGTATTTCTATATTCCGGCTATACCATGCCGCACCTTCATATTTATAATATCTGGACAAATAAGTGGTCTCCGACTTGTTGGTATTCTCTATTCCTTTTCGATTTGAATCTGTTGTACCGGGTAAAGTCACAGTTTCTGCAAAATCCATGTTCCACAGTTTTTCTTGTTCTCCCTTGTCGTGAGGGTCCAATGCAAAACTCCACGTTCCGCTCAAATCAATCATTTTGCGCAAACCTGATGTCTGCGCCCATGATGTACACAAAAAAACAAATAATAATAAAAGAGTTCCAGCTAATCGATTACGCATAACTTTATTCATAATATATGATTTAATGTCCTTAATTTATCTGTTTACAAAGATAGGACGGAGAACAAACCACAATGACAAATCCCGTACAAAAAAACAATAATATCGTAAAAGATACTGTGTATCATCCCTTTTATATCACTATCAGCATGATAATGTCCTTGCCTGACTGATAAAATACACAAATAGTTTTTTCATAGCTTCATCCCCTTCCACAGCCTGCAACTCCGGGTGGAACTGAACACCCCAAATATGTTCGGAATCAGATTCGATTGATTCTATGACTCCATCATCAGCGAAAGCAGATGCCTTGAATCCACAAGCCAATTTCTTAACGGCTTGATGATGAATGGAGGAGACTTTCAAACTTGCCTTGCCTGTAACAGAATACAATTTTCCGGTCCTCAAACATCGCACATTATGCTGTAATATCATAAACGCATCCGGTGACCGATGATTAATTTCCGAGGGATATTGAGCAGGCAAATCCTGATATAATGTTCCACCAAAATAAGTATTAATAATCTGCATTCCCCGACAAATACCTAAAACGGGAATTTGCCTTTCGGATGCCAAGCGCAGCAAAGCATAATCAAAGTCATCCCTATCCCGGCAACATTCTCCACATTCAGGAAGAGTCGATTCTCCGTATATCACAGGCGATATATCTCCCCCACCTGTCAGGAGTAAACCATCAATAGAAGAAACCACAGATTGTAAAATCTGTACATTGTCGGTAAACGGAAGAATAAAAGGGATGCCGCCCGCTTGAAGGACAGCATCCACATATTTTCTTTTCACAGATATTCTTCCCGGAATATCAATTTCAGTAGAAATACCAATAACAGGAATTTCTCTTTTTATCATTCTCATTGTCTTTTATCAACTTAATCCACAGCCTGTAGTTGTAAAACCAAACTTGAATATTCACTTTTCAGCAATGATTTTAATGCAATGCCTTCTTCCATCAATATCTTTCCACTAATGATTTTACCATTCAGGTCACAAGGTTTGCTACTGTCCACAGGTGTCAAATCTACCAAACGATAATTCTTCGACGGATCCAATCCATTCATACAAACCTTCGGAATAACCATATTGATGAAATGAGAAATCTTATATGCATAAAAGACCGCCTTATTCTTTTCGGAAGTGACATACATCAGAGAGGATACTCCTTTATTATCGTATGGAGACACCAACCGATACAAATCACCGAACTGAACCACAGGACGAATATCTTTATACGCTGCAATAGCACGTTTGGAGAATGCCTTATCAACATCATTCATGTCCTTCGGCTGAATTTCCATTCCCAATCGCCCGGACATTGCCACATCAAAACGGAATTTCAATGGAATACGGCGTCCGGTCTGATGATTCTTGTCCGCACTTACGTGAGATGCCATCGCAATAGCCGGAAAGAAACCGGAAACTCCCCATTGCATATAAATTCTTTGCAAAGCATCCGTATCATCACTCGTCCAGAACTCATCAAAATATGGAAGCAATCCATAATTGACGCGGGCACCGCCACCAGCACATAGCTGCATCACGAGTTCAGGATACTTGGCACGAATACGCTGAAGTACTTTCTGTAAACCCCTATTATACTCAATATAGAGATGTGATTGCTTGTTTTTTGGTAAGTAGGAAGAACCATAATCCAGCAAACTGCAATTATCATCCCATTTCATATAGGCAATTTCCGGATAGTTCGTCATCAAATTATTAACCACTCCAAAAACAAAATCCTGCACTTTCGGATTAGTCAAATCCAGAACTACCTGCGTTTTGCCACGCCCGGTAGATAAAGGACGGTTATCAATTTTCAGAATCCAGTCCGGGTGCTTTTCGAACAGTTCGCTCTTAGTATTCGACATTTCCGGTTCAATCCAAATACCGAATTTTATATGATGCTTCCTGGCAGACGCAAGCAATCCTTCAATACCTTCAGGCAGTTTTTCTTTGCAGACTTCCCAATCACCCAAACTACTGTTTCCACCATTACGGGGATATTTATTTCCAAACCAGCCATCGTCCATAACAAACAACTCTCCACCCATGGCAGAGAAAGCTTCCATCATCTCATCCATCCCTTTTTGGTTCACCTTGAAATAAACACCTTCCCAGCTATTCAACAAGATGTCATGCAGCCTTTCACCCTGATTCATTTTATATTGGCGTGCCCAATGATGAAAAGCACGACTCACCCCACCTTTGCCATTGGTACTATATGTCATGGCAAATTCAGGAGTGACGAATGTTTCTTTCGGTTCCAATATGTATTGTGAACTTTCCTCATTCATACCGACTATTATATTCAGTGCTGTGTTGCGAACATCCAGCTTCAACTTATAATTACCACTCCAAGCCAAAACGCCCCCAAAGACTTTTCCTGTTTCTTCCTGCGGTTTGCCGTCCAACGACAACATAAAAGAAGGATTATCCGTTTCCGTATTCGCCAGTCCGTCTTTGTTAGCAATCACTTTTTGCCCATTCGTCAGTTTCTCTTCATCCATCGTATGTTCCGCACCCCAGGCTCCATGAAAATGAGTCAGCCAGTTGTCCCCGCGAAACATCGGCAAATAAGCGGAAGCAAACTGAAACAGTGTTACCGGTTTCTTACCTGCATTGCCAATCTCAACCCAAGTGGTAATTATATCCGTTCCTTTATAAGCCTTATAACATTGTTTCACCCAAACAGGATATATCTTATCTTTCAAAAGCACTTCCAGAATCTCACCGTCGTCAATCCCGTATTGCTTTACATTATCTACTCCCAAATCCAATGACATATTGCCGTCGGCATGGGTAATTGCGACCGCCTTTTCGCCTACGGTCTGAAGACCGAATGCTGGATAACTATCCGCTTCGAAAGCCAAACCGGCATCATAAATATTCTGGATCTGAACGGGAGTGATACTCACTCCATAATATTGCATTTTTGACTTTTCACCCTTATTGGCCGTAATCAACAATGAGGTCCGAGGAGTGGAAATCAAGTAATCTTTTGACAACAATGGAGCTGATATCAACAGCCCCATTGCCATCATTAAACCCATCTTTCTATTCATGGCTTTATTGATTTAATTCATTGTATCGTAAACAATACCTATAGAAAACGTTGTAAACTAACGATCTTTTTACCCTTAAAATTCAACTTTTACTTCACAGACATCCTTACCTGTTTCCAAATGTTGTCTCTGTAACTCTACATCCGGTAACCATACATATTTCTTCTGTCCCGCATCATCTATCACCTCCACCAGGAAACTGAACCAATAAGAGTAAGGAAATAAATCCTGCGGTTCCTTAGGCGGAATATTGGGGTCAGTCATATCGGGATGATACAGTTTATACAGATTGGTCAGTTCTACTTTTCCTTTTTTATCCGTCTGATAAGTCCTGTACACCTTTGGGTATACATCACGCTTATTATATTTACCACCGGCACGTGTACCATAGAAATTCACAGTATAGTTGGATTTCGCCTTTCCATTCTTTTCTACCTTAATCACCAGTTTACGCGGAAATACCTGATCTGGCAAGTCCTTATCGAGCGGCTTCATCTTCGCCGTATAATTGAACAATGCCGAGCAATAATCACTCCATACACGATAACCCGTCCCCATATTACATTTAGGTGGAGTCAGTTTCTCGTAGCTCACAGGATTGTCTTCTGCGGCAATCATATACTGATATAAATCCGTAGCACCACGCATATGACCATATTCATGTCCTAGATTGCTATACGTTCCCTGATTGGGATAAAGCGCATCCGTAAAGATATTATGAGGTTCGCGAATATAACACATCACTACAGATTGCCCACTCGCTCCACCTCCCCCACAGGAAAGCCCTTCATTCTTTGCACCCAACGCCAAGAACAACACAAAATCATATTTCGACAAATCCAATGGTCCATAAGCCTTATTCTTAAATTCATCATATTTGTTTTTGTCTCCCTGAATGTCGTAGACGTACAATTCTTCAGCAGGAACAAAGCGAAAATAATAATTGAATTTATTAGGACTTTCATTCCAAAAACGCGTAGTATTATGAAACATCTTTTTCAAGTTCTTCTTGAAATCCTCTTCTCCACCATAACGTTCCAGGTCTGTTTTATCAACCCATACCTGGGCACGATATTCTATTGTATCTTTCACAATCGAAGATTGAGCATGAGCTGCCCCAATCAGGCAGCTACATGCAATCAGTAGATATTTTAAAATATTCATGCTAAACTTATTATAACTGTATTTCAAACACATACGGTTCTTGCTGCCCGCCATTCAGATATTCAGGAACAATATCCAAATCCGACAACCACACACATTTCGTCTGTCCACCATCCAACTCGACTTCTACTACAAAACAATACCAGCGTGAAAAAGGAAATTCATCAACCGGACTCTTAGGGGGAAGATTCGGAGTATTATTATAATCTGGAATAAACATCCGGTATATATCATTAATGGTAAATTCACCGTTTGCATCTGTTTTTTTCTTCATATATGGAGAATTGCCCGGTTCTGCATATATATCCCTAAAAGTGGCACGTGAGCCCCAAAAATTGACTGTGGCACGTTGTACCGGTTTACCATCTTTTGTTACCCTGACCAACATCTGCTTAGGATACGTACTTCGGGTCATATCAGCAGTAATTTGTTTATATTGGGCATTATGGTTAAATATCGCCGAACAATAATCACTCCATTCCTGATAACCCGTCCCCATATTACACTTAGGATAATCATAAGCAACATGACTGACCGGATTGTTTTCAGCCGGAATCATATACTGATATAAATCCTGCGCACCACGAACATGACCATATTCATGACCTAAATCACTATATGTACCTTTTTCCGGCCATTTCTTTGCAAAAATATCATGCCCTTCCTCAAAATAGGCCTGTACAACTGACTGCTTACTTGCTCCGCCACCGCCACAAGAGAGTCCACCTTTTGTACAACGTAAAGCCAGAAAGAGAACAAAATCATACTTCTCTGTATTCAAAGTACCATAAGCCTTATCTTTATACACATTGTATTCGGCTTGGCTTTTTACACCACTTTTTATATCGTAAATAACCAAATTATCATCTCCTTCACCCATCGCCCATTCAAAGCGATAATCAAACTTGTTCGTACTTTCATTCCAAAAAGTAGTCGTATTGCGGAACAACGCTTCCAAATTCTGTCGGAACAAACGTTCTCCGCCATATAATTCTTCCATATCGTTTTTCTCTACCCATACTTGTGCACGATAGGTAATCGTTTCTCCTGCCTGAGGTCTATCCGGTTTCTCTTCTGTAATAAGTCCCGGATTCGTTATATCAATTTCGAGATCACACGCAGCCAGTGTGAACAGGCTGCATGCGATTAATATATACTTCCTTAAGTTTTTCATAACTTACTAAATTTATTATTCAACAACATTTGAACGATCGGACACAAAAACTTCATCCAAACACAGAACTTTTTTATTCCAAAAAGTTTCATATATCGTCAAACGAATATAGCGTTTTTGCAATTTCCCTAACTCAAACCAATGGATTATACCTTCACCATGGTTATTATAACTTCCTGTTGCTCCTTTTAATTCAGCCTCAGTAAAGCCATTACTATCATTTTTGGTAACAACTGTTATCCATCCTTCATTAAGATCATCACTAACCTCTATTTGAACAGTTTTTGGAGCAGGTGCAGTCCATTGAAGTCTTGGCACAATACCAAAACTGTTGTATTCACGCAGATTCTCACCTAAGTCAAAAACAAGTACATAAGGTTTACCATCAGCTCCACCGTCAGTAGTAATTCCTTTATTGAATTCCACGTATATATCATTTTCTTTCAGTCCTGTATCCCACCAAACATTATCATACAATCGCGGGAAATATTTTTTCATTTCTGTTTCACTGTACTGACTACTAATATTAGTACTATATGCAGGTATATTCCAAGTAGACTTATTCAATATAATACCATACCCTTTCATTCCTTGTCTGAAATCTATTTTTCCTTCCATGCCGGTTTTCACATTTTTCACTCCAATCTTTGCTGTACGTTCCTTATTGGTACTGATATTAGCGGTAACCTCTGCATAAACCTTACCATCTTCTTGACTCAAGGTCAGCCACTCATTCTCACCGCTCATTTCTATATCTGCGGGATTTATATTTTTACAGGTGGCAACAAGAATTTTTTCATTCGCATCTGAAGATACTATAAATTCTCTCTCCTGTTGATAATATTCTGGATTCCAAATAATCTCCTCTATTCCAAACTGAATAACCGAAACAGACTTTCTCACCGTAATATCACCAGCAGTAGCCGTAAAATTAATCATTGCTTCACGGTATACATTAGTAGTATTCTCCTTGATCAGCAAAGACAAAACCTTAGTATCGGTATCTATCTGTGCCACAACATCTTCCTTTAATTCTATCCAACTTTGGTTATCCTCATCTGGAAAATCGATATCTATCACAGGCGACGCCGTACCTTCATAGGTCAAAAGTTTCAGCTCTCTATCCCCCGTTTCTGTAAAATCTTTAGGCAAAGTAACAGAAAATGCCCCATCTGCTTTCTCAGTAATAAATACCTCTTCCGGAAATTCTGATTCATCAATAGTTCCTACAGTCAGAAGTTCTTCTACATTTCCTTGAATAATTGTTACTATTTTTTTCACCGGGATTTCTCCTTTGGTAGTAATCACTACAGATGCTTTGCGGTCTTTTGCTGTTACATTATCAGCAATGACAAGCGACAATGATGCTGCACCTACTCCACCCTGCACTGAAGGAGTAATCCACTCTTCTTTTTCATTTGTCATATATAAAACTTCCACTTTCCATGCCTTGTCCGTTTTAATCCCCAAGGTCACACTCCCTTTATACTCAGTTGGCAAAGTCACTTTCCAGTGTCCGTCTCCAGCTTCCTCCAAAGTTTCATTGCATGATACTGTCAACGCATCAGGTGTCCAGTCCACCTCTTTTTCATCATTACAAGCCTGCAAACAGAGCAGACACGATAGTAGTAAAAATAGATTTTTCATAAATATATTGTTTTTACTATTTCTATATTCCATTATCTTTTAGAAACAAATATTTCATCCAAGCAGTGGGTGCTATACCATGAATCCCACATAGACAAGCGTATATACCGATGACTCATATTTTCACCCAAATCATACCATTTTACAAACTGTTTGTCAGTGTACCAATCCTCCCAGTTACCACTATCATGAGCATCCAATTTCGTCTTTGTGAATGCATCCCTTTTAGCACTGCCAACAAGAATCCAATTCGTAATGTCTTCACTGCGTGTCAACACAGCATCACTAACTTCGATCTTCAGGTATTTAGGTGAATTCCCTACCCATTGTAGTCTCGGTATCAATCCGATCGAATTATATTCATGAGGATTCTCACCTAAATCAAATACGATCTGTACCGGATTCTCTTCCGAACCTTTATCACTTATCTCGATGTATGACAAAGTACTTCCGGAACCTACCTCCGCCTTACTTGTCGGCCAGAAATTATCAAATAGTCTGCCTAATACAGATTCTTTTCCGGAGACATGTTCACTATAGCCTACCACACTCCACAAAGATTTATTCAGAATTATGCCGTAGCCTTTCATTCCTTGTCTCACAACAATTTCTTTTTCAAGCCAAGTTTCATTGTCTACGAGTGTAATCGTTGCAACACGTTCCTTCCACGTCGAAGTATTTGCACTGCTCACAGTAATCTGAAGTTTACCGCTTGCCTCATTCACCTGCAGCCAATCGGGTTCATCACCATATTTATCTGCTACGGAATAAGATAAATCGCTGATCTGACTTACATCAGCAATTACTTCGCGGGATGGTGTATTATCCGAAGAAAGAATTATATCACTTCCTTGCACATAAGTTCCTTCCAATTCAACCTTTGAATCCAGTGAACCTTTGACAACCGTCAATTTTATCCAATTCTCTTCCGCGTCAGAACCAACTTTATCATTCGTAGTTCCCACACGTACCGGAAGTATCCATTTTCCGTCCGGCATTTCCAACGGTTTCAGGATCAGATAATTCTCTGCATATTTCTCTCCAACCGGAATCTTCACGTTCTGTGCATATTCAAAACCGGCAGTCAGCAAACGAGATTTTTCATCTTCAGTCAGCAGATTATCCTCTTCTTTATCATAACCATAAGTAACAACCAATTCTTCCGTCGTATTGATATCCAATTTAGCTGTAATATCTATCTGACGCTCTGTTGTCGCTTTAGATAAATCCATAAAGACTTCTCCTCTTTGTTCTCCTACGGCACCGTCAATCACCAGTACCGGTTTTCTGATATCCAAAAGCAGAATAAAGTGAGATTTATCTACATAAACATCCTCTTCCGGCGTACGGCTATTGACAGACAAAGGAATATAATAAATACCATAACCTTTATCCTGAAGAAGCTGTTCTATCTTCAGACTCAATGGCACAGCTACCTCATCCGCTCCGGCTTCGATAACAAAATCACGCTCGAACGAGTAGTACTTTTCATCCAACATCTCGTAATCAGTACCGTTCTCTGTATTATACTGAACCAAATAATTATAATCCAGCTCTACCCTTCCGGCAAATCTATTCTGATAGTAGCCCGCCTTATGAATCCAAACGTTGTATACATAATCATTGGCATTCATCACGTAAAGGGTTTCTTTCTGCAAATCACTCTTAGGGAAATATGCAGTATCTCCCATCATGTAATCAGTTCTAGTATCAGTACAAGAAGTCCCCAATAAAAGAGCCGCAAATAAAAAACTTATATATTTCTTCATTGTTACCATCTTCTTTACCATTTATAGTTTTGTACTAAATCTTGGTTTTTATTAATCGCACTTTGCGGGATAGGGAACAGATAGAAACTTGGTGTAAACACTCTCTTTTCTATTACCGTACGTTGGAAGAAATCTTCCGGATATTCTTCCTTGCCGGGAGTACCCTTAGCCTGAATATTCATACCATGAATATCCCCTTTTTCCGTTTCTTCTGCTGTCAGCCAACGACGGCTGTCGTAGAAGTTGATACCCTCGAAAGCAAATTCCACACGACGTTCACGATGAATCAAATCCCTCAATTTATCCTGATCATTCATAGCTTCAGGATATGCTTCCTCAATATTCTTCAGTCCGGCACGATTGCGAACCGCGTTCCAATAAGTCAATAAATTCGGATCTTTCAGTTCACCCAATTCAATAGTAGCCTCTACATAATTCAGCAGAATCTCAGCATAACGGATATAAGGTAATTCACGTTTTACGTTCTTCGTAGGACTTGCTTCATATTCCGGCATGGCCAGTTTCACCATATTATATCCTGTTGTAAAGTGATTGTGAGAAGCATCCGGACCATTATTCCCATTTTTATACATCTCCAGATAGATTTTTTCACTTGCTTTTTTCGGAATAAACCAAGACATACCGCCATAGACTATCGACACATAGAAACGAGGTTCACGACCTACAAACATATTATAGGTTTTCCGCTCTTTACCTTCACATGGATTTGTAAACTGAGAGTATCCGACTTCTTGATATCCTGCATCCGGATCAATAATCGGTGTGGTACGGTCATCATCCGTATACCCTGTAATCGGGAAACGTCCGGTTTCTAACATAGCATACGCATCCACAATTTCTTGAGTAGGATTGTAACCTCCTCCCCAACCACCATTACTATTAGGCGCAAGACGTTTATCAATAGTACCATTATCTTCCAGGAAAGAGAAGATCATTTCTTTATTTTGCGAAGTAGTAAATACGGATTTATAAGAAGTATAAGGATCAATTTCACCCATATTCGCACCACTTTCATAAAGTACTTTGACCAAATCATAATTACCATCCTTTATAAGGCTCAAAGCAGCCTGACGGGCCAACTCCCATTTATTCTTGTCATACGTCAACGGAAATAACGGAGTTCCATCCGCATTACGAATATTGGCATACTTAGAATTACCATTGAACTGTGGACTGGCAGATTGTAAGAGAATACGTGCCAGATAAGCTTTAGCAATTCCCCTATTCATTCGAGCATAAGTCTCGCCCTCTGACTTTAAAGGTAAGGGAGAATTTTCTATCAAATCCGTAAACTCTTCTGTAATCCATTGCACACATTCATCCCAAGTGTTACGTTCACGAAACATATCCGTACCAGAGAAATCCGGCTGTTCATCTTTCAATAGAATGACCGGTCCGTACATACGCATCAACTGTGCATAGTAATAAGCACGCACACAACGAATTTCCGCTTTCCACTGTTCACGAGTATCATAGGTCAACCGTGGATCCGGGCATTTATCTACATTCTGAAGAAAGTATGTAGCTTCGCGGATCGCTTTATAAAAAGTATACCATTTATCATATTGTGCAGATGAAGCACTCCATACCCCCATATCAAAAGTATGTACATTGGTATAGGCCACATCTACATCACTAGTACTATAAGTATCCGGCATATTAAATGGGTATGTATCGCGGATATAAGAATATACTCCGAACATTGCGTTCTGTGTAGACGAGTAAGTCTCATAAATCTGTTCCGGAGAACGCAAATCCTCGGGAGACGTATCCAAAAACGAATCACAAGATGATATAGTCAAGGCTGCGGCAGCCAAAAACATAATACGTTTCATATATTTGGATTTCATAATCAACATGTCTTTTAGTATTAGAAATTAATATTTAAACCTACATTAAATACACGTGTCGGCGGATACTTCCTTCCATCACCGGAGCCTAGTTCCGGGTCGAACAGATGAACATCCGGTGCCCAAGTCAACAAATTTACTCCTGATACATACAGACGTAAATTTTGTATAGCCATCTTCTCCATCCATCTCTTTGGGAATGTATAACCTATTTCAGCATTCTTCAGGCGAAGGTAAGCCGCATTACGTACCCAAAATGATGATTTCTTGGTATTATTATTATCCAAAGCATCACTCGGACGGATTGTACGTGGATAGCGTGCATTCGGGTTAGGATTATCCACAGTCCAGCGATCTTCCATCACTCCTTTCAGAAATCCGTTATTATTTTTGTAACCGGAAGAAAAAGGAACCACAGCAGAACCCTCTTCAAAAATAGATACACGTGCAGTCCCCTGGAAAAATATAGAAACATCAAACCCTTTCCATTCTATAGCTCCCCCAAATCCATAAGTGATTTCAGGAATATCACAGAAACCAACAGGCATCTTGTCGTAATCATCAATAACGCCATCGCCATTCAAATCGCGATATTTAATATCTCCCGGACGTAAACGGCTATGATTACCTTCGCTAAACTGAATCGGGCTACGGTCAATCTCTCCTTGTGATTCAAACAATCCGACTGCCTCCCATCCGAATTTCTGATAGATTTTCTGCCCTACAGAATTCATCCATGGATATTTATTCAGAGCATCGCCATTACGAAGAATCTCATTGTTCGCATAAGTAAATGTTCCACGTCCAGTCACATTCACCTGACCAATTTTATCATGGTATTCTAATGAACCGTCAAAGCCCCAACTCTTCATTTTCCCGATATTCACCATTGGTACAGTAGTCATACCGACATAAGCAGGAATATTATTATTGCGTACAAAGATATGATCACGCACATCATGATACCAATCTCCCTGAATTTCCAGTTTATTAAATAATCCCAATTCAAATCCATAATTTTGTTTGGTGGAAACCTCCCAACCAACATTGGGATTTGCTACTTCATTCACACGCTCACCACTCGTCTTAGTATAGTTTCCATAAACATAACTACCAGTATTAGCAACTGTCCCCAAATAGATAAAACGAACATCCCCACCAATCTGATCATTACCTACTTGTCCGACAGATGCTTTCAATTTCAATTTTGAAACGACATCTGTCAATGGCGAGAAGAACTTTTCATTGGATACATACCATCCCACAGCCACCGCCGGAAAGAAACCTACCCGATGACCGGCTGCGAAATTTTCCGACCCATTGTATCCGAAATTTCCTTCTATAAAATAGCGGCTATCATAATCATAAGTCAAACGTCCAGCTAGTCCCTGATTCTTATAAGGCAACGATTTGATAGAAGATATATTATCCTTATAATCTTTATTTCTGTACGTTTCATTTTTAATCCGCTGGTTATACAGGAACAAACCTCCCACACGATGTTTTCCAAACAAGCGATTATAAGTAATAGAAGCCTCTAAATAGGTCGCATTATTTCCCCCAGACTTATTATCAAACCATGGACCTCCTTTGGCAGTTTCCGGTTCTGAGTTGAATACAAGTTCTCCATTTGTATCACGGCGTATAGCATGCCATATTTCATCCTGTTGCGTATATTTATTACCATGCCATGCCTGTGTATCAAATGCAAACTTGATATTAGCCTTCAATCCTTCAGTAATGAAAGAGAAATCCTGATCCAGACTGACCATTGAATTTAATGTGCTTTGCCAATCTTCCACATATCCTCCCCTAGTAACTTGCCAATAAGGATTCGTTACTCCTTTTTCTCCACCCCAATATCCATTGGAATATTGAATGGGAAACGCGTTCGGTTCAAGAGCGAATGCATATTTCCAAATATCATCAGAATTAGCAGCATCCCTCTTTTTGGTAAGAAATCCTCCTAAGGTCAATGAAAGAACCGTAGTAGGATGTAAATTAATATCTACATTCGATCGAAAATTATAGCGTTGATAATCTGGATTACCATTATAAGACTCTCCTTTGCCGGTCATAAACAAACCATCTTCATGATAATAGCCGGCAGAAATAAAGTAACGTGCAATTTCACCGCCACCACTCACATTGGCAGTGACACGTTGATTGAACGTATGTTTCTTGAAAACAGACTTCAGCCAGTTCACATTCGGATACAAGTCTCCGTCTGTATGATTTCTATATTTTTCAATATCACTTTGGCTGTAAGTTCCCGGCACAGCCTCATTATACATATTGGCAAAATCCACAGCGTCCGCCATTTCAGGGATTTTGGTAGGAGCTACCATACCCGCTTCCATTTTGATTGAAATTTTCGGCTTACCCTCAGAACCACGTTTTGTTTTAATCAATACAACACCGTTTGCGCCACGTACACCGTAAAGAGCAGTAGCAGTAGCATCTTTCAATAAAGAAAAGCTTTCAATTTCTTCCGGATCAAGCAGGTCGAGCGAACGCTCTACACCGTCAACAAGAATCAGAGGTGTCTTATTCGCACCAAAAGTAGAAATACCACGAATCCAAAATTCTGCCGAGCTACCTGGAGAACCATCACGCTGAATAGAAACAACACCTCCTAACTGACCAGCCAAATTGGTAGATATAGAAGCACTGGGAACTTTCAGATTACTAACACTCAATGTACTGATAGAACCAATCACACTTTCTTTACGTTGCGTACCGTAACCCACTACCTGTACTTCTTCAAGCACTGTATCATCGGTATTCATCTCAATAAGCAAATTATTTGTCGAGGGGGAGATCTCCTTTTCTATATTAGCATATCCCAAATAGCTGATTACCAATGTTACGGTCTTACCCCCCGGAACGTTGATATTGAAATTACCATCCATATCCGTAGTACCTCCGATACTAGTATCTTTCAACCACACACTGGCACCGATAAGAGTCTCCTTCGTATTCTTATCTATAATCTTACCTGCTAATTTTCTAGTAGCAGCCTTCTTCCCTTCCTGAAATACTTCAGTCACTGCACCTGACGCATACGTCGATGCAAAAGGTGCCGCAAAAAAATAAATGATGATAAGAGCACTAACCAAGCGTCGTAATGAGAAATCTAACTTACGTGCAATTTCATTCATAATACATGATTTAATGTTATTAATTTAAGTTTGAGATGTTTTAGATTGTTGCAACCAATTTCTAAATTCATATTCGCAAAGATAAGCGAGAGAATCTTTTTTCATGGCGAATCCCGTACAAAAGAACAAGAATATCGTAAAACTACACTTTTTTCTTACCGCCATACCACCGTTTTATTTCTATTTGTTCTTAATGTGAACGATTTTATCGTTACCCCCTAACAAAAAAAATGTCTCATCTCAATCGTCCTGATATAAAATCAGAATAATTCAGATAAGACACACTAAATTTATAAGAGAAGCTATCAGTGATAACTAAATTTTCAAATCACGTATTTTTTCTATTTCCAGTCCCGTTATCTGTGAGATAGTATCAAGGGGTATATTCAAAGACTTCATATTTCGTGCCATTTCTTTCTTTTCTTCCTCACGTCCTTTCGCAAGTCCTTCTTCAAGTCCTTCCGCACGACCTTCCACACGGCCCTCTGCACGACCTTCCGCACGCTCCGTAAATATATTATCTCTCAATATTACAATATTATCCAAATGCCGATAATAAGCTTCAAGCTCGGTTTTCGTCATTTTATCAAGTTTCAATCGCTCGCGGGCCTCCTCCAGTCCCGGTGCTGTGGCGCTGTCAGGGATATCACCTGTATTCAAATAACATATCCACTCTTCCAACGGGCTCTTGGCTACCTGATTGAAATCATTCACTTTCAATATATAATATTCCGGATAAAGTTGGCTCACAGCATCTACCTTGAACGTTTGTCTCTGAAAAGGAGTCAACTCCAGCACATCATTCTGATGAATACCTCTGAACTCCGTTTTTCCGTGATAAACCGTATCCTTTCCGCTACCTAATGAAAAATAGACAATATTGATACTATATATTTTACGTACTTTATCATAGCCTTCTCCACGATTAATGTATTCGGTCACCAACTTGGAAGTGCCGAACAGCATACGTTGAAAATAAGCATACTCATTATTATTCTGAACTTCGATCAGAATAAGCTCTCCCTTAGAGTTTTCGGCAAGCATATCTACCCGATTATACTTGTCAAACTCGTCCTCTTGATTGCTTTCGCTTTCCAACAACTTCTGAATAACAATTTTTTCATTGAGAAGTGTTGTCAAAAAGCCCTCAAGAACTGCAAAATTGGCTTTATTACGCAATAAGCGCTTCATAGCCCAATCGAAACGAATATAATTACTTGCCATAGACTCGTCTCCTTTCTCGTTATCTTTTTTCATGCAAACAAAGGTAAGCAGAAAATGTTTAATATCAAGTATATATATCCAATAAAATGATTTACTATACCTTTATATATACTACCGAACGCCCCACTCCATACTTCTTCAAAACACCTTGTTCGATGAAAGCATTAATATCCTGCAATGCCTGTGTTTTCGTTTTTCCAACGAGCAGGGCATAATCCTGCCGATTAATGCATGGGTGCTCTTTTAGAAACCTTTCTAACCGTTGCAGGCACTTTTCCTCTGGCAACGGATTTTTCACACGAAAGGGTGAATGATAACGCCGTAATTCAAGACCACTCTCAATATCCTTCTTAAATTGGCGATTCACACGAAAATTAATATCTTTCAGAGATATAGACGGCGAACGCAATTCTTTTGCCTCCTTCACCTTCTTGTCAACACTCAACGAAAGGCTAAAATAACCGATATCCCCTAATTCAACAGAGAATCCTTTTAAAAGCAAATGCCTCAATTCTTTTGATATAGCCTCTATGATACCCACCACCTGCGCATGGGGCATATGCTGAAGCACAGTCACTTGTTCTACAAATTCTTCGGCTGTATAACTTCCCTTCAACACTACACGTGCATGCAAAGGCTGTTCTTCTCCGCTTTTAGCAAGGTCGGGAGTTTCATAAAGATCATAATTTACACTCATTATTGATTAGTTCTTTATTAGGAGAGATAAACATCTTCCCTCCCATAGATTTATTTTCTAAAGTACATTTCTATTTTCGTTTGACTTAACTCAAGCGATAGTTCAACTTAAGTCATTCTTTCGTTTAACTTAAGTCAAACGAAAACAAACATACTAACGAGACAAATGTACATAGAATATACAGATACTAATCTATACTAACCGAGATTTAATTTTATCCGATAAATTATTCCAAAGAGCATAAACATATTCACCAGTAATTATCCAAGATTTGAACGATTTTTTTGTTCGTTTTCAAAAGTTTTGTTCCACCGCCAAAAAGATTGCCTATCATTTGTTTATGCAGCTTATTCTTCCTAATATTGTCCTATACTAATGAAAACCAATACAGATAAAACAAATCCCCATGCAAAAAGTATTTCTTTTGATAGCCATACAAATCCTGTGCTTACATTCATTCGTGGTGAATGCACAGCGTATTTTCTCCACCTCTTATACAATGGATGATGGATTAGCCGCCAACAGAGTATACAGCATTTTGCAAGATTCATGCGGATTTATGTGGTTCGGAACCGATGACGGCTTGAGCAGGTTCGATGGCATCTCATTCAAAAACTACTATCTATCAGAATATATCAACGCAACAACCAGTAACAGTGTCAAGAAAATATTTATCGACCGCAGGGGCAGAATGTGGATAGGATTGGATACCGGAATCGTCATTTACGACTCGAAGACAGACACTTTCCAACCTTTCCATGCCAAAACTGAAACCGGAGAGATGATACGAACATACGTCACCGATATGATAGAGGACAGCGACGGAGAAGTATGGATTGCAACAAGCGGAGAAGGACTTTACCGTTTTTCTCCCCATGATGAAATCAAACTCAAAGTCTATCGGAATATTCCCAGAGAAACGAACAGCATTTCGCAAAACATCATCATGACATTACAGCAGGACAGCAAACAAAACATTTGGATAGGTACTTATTCAGAAGGTTTATGTTGTTTTAATAAACAAAGTAACACGTTCGTCACTTACAAAAAGAGCAGTCACCCTAATAGTTTATCAGATAATTCCATTCAGAAAGTGTTTGAAGACTCATACGGCAATTTATGGATAGGAACTTTTCAGAACGGGCTCGACCTGTTCAATCCTGTGGCTAAAACTTTCACCAACTACCAGGACAGAAGTCCAAACAACCTATTATATCATATCCACGATATTAAAGAATACAGACCTGGCGAGTTGTTCATTTCATCCGACAACGGTATGGGAATTTTTAAAGCAGACAAAGGAGAAATTATACAATCCGACAATCCGAATCTGAAAATAAGAACCGGAGCCAATAAGTTTATATATACCATCTATATAGATAAGGAAGAAAGCCTCTGGCTGGGCTCCTATTTCGATGGAATCAAATTCTATTCGGCATTTCAAAATAATTTCAAATATTATAGCTGTTCATCATCGTCCACACCACAATCAGGAAAAGTAATCAATGTTATCAAAGAAGACAAAGATGATAAATACTGGATAGGTACGGATGACAATGGCATTTTCCGATTTGATGCCAAAACTCAAGAAATTACCCCTTTCCGGGATGCAGCCAGTATAGGCACAACTTACTATTGTATACACGATCTGCTGGTAGACAGAGATAAACTATATGCCGCCACTTATGGAAGAGGTTTGGAGGTGATTGATTTAAAAACAGGAAAAGTGGAAAGTTTTCTCAATAACCCGGAAGATTCAACATCTATCCCCTCCTCACGGGTATTCACTCTATATAAAGCCAGTAATGGATGTATTTACGTGGGCACCTCTGCAGGATTCTGTTACTATAACCCCGAAAAAAACAATTTCATCAGAATCGGTTCTTTTACAGGCAAAATATCGGATATCATTGAAGATTACTTCGGAAGAATATGGATAGGAACAAGTATCAGTGGATTATATTCATACAATGTCAGAACCCAAAAGATAACATCTTATCAACGTTCGGATCATCCGAATTCACTAACAAAGAATGTAATCACCACGCTAGCTATCGACAACAAGAAACGACTATGGGTGGGAACTTATGGGCAAGGACTTTGTAGATATAATGATGAAACAGATGATTTTACCAGACACGACTACCTAAAGTTGCCGAATAAAATCATCACTTCCATTATCCCTAAAGGAGACTTACTATGGATTAGTACCAATAAGGGACTTGCTGTATATAATCCGGATACAGAATATCTGAAAACCTATTCGAAATCAAACGGACTATACAATGAACAATTCACACCATGTTCAGGCTTTGAATCTTCTGACGGTAGACTATTTTGGGGTTCGACAGACGGTTTCTGTTATTTCTTCCCGCAAGACTTAAGAGAAAACACATACAATCCACCTGTCGTCCTCACCAATATGACCATTTTCGGAAAAGAGATACAGGCTGATACATCCCATTCACTCATTCGCCAATCCATAGGATATACAGATGAGATTGTGTTGAAATATAACCAGTCCATGATCGGATTCGATTTTGCCGCACTAAGTTACATTGCTCCCAAAGAGAATGATTATCAATATATGCTGGAAGGTCTGGATAGCGAATGGCAGTTCACTAAAGGAAATAATAACCATCTTTCCTATGCAAACTTACCCGTCGGTGAATATGTATTAAGGGTCAAGGGAACGAACAGCGATAAACTATGGAGCAATAATGAAGTACAACTAAAAATCAAGGTGCTGCCTCCATTCTTCCGGTCGCAACTGGCTTATCTGATCTATGCCCTCGTCCTGTTGATTGCGATTATGTTAACCGTATGGTATTACGTAAAACGCACGGAGAAACGTCAGAAAGAACGTATCAAGAGGCTGAACGATGAAAAAGAAAAAGAGCTCTATAACTCCAAAATAGATTTCTTCACTAACATTGCTCATGAAATTCGAACTCCTTTGAGCCTTATTATCGGCCCATTGGAATACCTGATGAAAACTTCAAGTATCAACAATGTGTATGGGGAATACCTAAGTATTATTGAACAGAATTACAAACGTTTGTATGCGCTTGTCACCCAATTGCTGGATTTCCGCAAAGTAGATACGGGATCTTATAAACTATCGTATGACTGTTACCGGATTAAAGAAATAATCTGCAAAGTAACCTGTATCTTTGAATTATCTGCCAGACAAAAGAAAGTGACGATTGACACTTCCTCTATCCCGGAAAAACTGAGCATTGTCATAGATGAAGAAGCTTTTACCAAGATTATCAGCAATCTACTAAGCAATGCCTTGAAATATGCCAAAAGCACGATTCGTATTACAACTACAGAAAAGGATTCCGAGATAGTAGTCACCGTAACCGATGACGGTATAGGCATCACCGATCAAGAAAAGACTAAAATATTCGACGCATTCTATCAGGTTAAGAACAACAGTGAAATAAATAAACTGGGCATTGGTATCGGGCTTCACATGACACGCTCACTCGTCCAATTAATGAATGGAAAGATCGAAGTCAGCGATAGGGAAGACGGTGAAAACGGTGTTTCTATTTCTGTCTATTTCCCTAAGCAAGCAGTCATCACTGCGGCGCTACAAGTAACAAAACGGGTAGAAGACACAATTATTCCTGAAAGCAGCCCAGAAAATATAGAAGAAAATGAACTGGAAAGCACTCTTCCCGGCGAACCGTTGAAAAAACAATATGCCATTATGGTTGTGGACGACAACCCGGAGATTCTGGATTTCCTTTCCAAAATTCTGTCTGAGGAATATTTTGTCATATCGGCTTCGAGTGGAGAGGAAGCGTTGCAAATCCTTGAAAAAAATAACATTGGCCTCATCATCAGTGATGTGATGATGGAGGAAATGGACGGGTTCAAACTCTGTGGGAAAATTAAAAGCAACATCAATATTTCCCACGTTCCTGTCATTCTGCTGACAGCCAAAACGGATACGGAAAGTAAAATCAAAGGACTGGAAGCCGGTGCGGATGCATATATAGAGAAACCATTCTCACCTTTCCACCTGAAAGCACAATTGCTGAACTTACTCAAGAAAAGGGAAAGTCAGCAGAAAACGTATGCCTCTACTCCGTTATCCGATCTGCACTCCGCTGTCCACAATAAATTGGATGAAGAATTTATGAATAAATGTACCGAAATCATCCAGAATAATATTGAGGACTCCGAATTTTCGGTAAACACACTGGCACAGGAACTGGGAATGAGCCGTACCTCTGTATTTACCAAAATCAAAGGCATTATTGGCATGACTCCCAATGATTTCATCAAGGTCACCCGACTAAAGAAAGCCTGCAAAATGATGGTGGAGGGAGAATATCGGGTTACCGAAATAGGATTTCTCGTCGGGTTCAGCTCTTCTTCCTACTTTGCCAAATGTTTTCAGAAGCAATTTGGAATGTTACCGACAGAGTTTCTCAAAAAAATAAAAGAAGCCCCCTCATCCGCAACAAAATAAGTCGGCAAGCATTCTCCCTCTAAGCTAAATCTTAAGATTTTATTAAATTCTCCTTATAATATAAGGTAAGGAGAATCTTTTTTTTTACTTTTGTCCCCAAATATTATGGTACAAGCCATTCTAAAAGAAAGAATTATGCAGAAAAACCTTGTCATTGTCGAGTCTCCGGCAAAAGCAAAAACGATCGAGAAGTTTCTTGGGAAAGATTTCAAGGTCCTTTCAAGTTATGGACATATACGCGATCTGAAGAAAAAAGAATTCAGCATTGACGTAAAGAAGGACTTCAAACCCGACTACGAAATTCCGGCAGACAAAAAGGCTCTGGTTAGTACACTGAAAGCAGAAGCAAAAAGCGCAGAAACCGTATGGCTCGCATCCGATGAGGACCGCGAGGGGGAGGCTATTGCCTGGCATCTGTACGAAGTCTTAAAACTAAAACCTGAAAACACCAAACGAATCGTATTTCATGAAATTACAAAGAGCGCAATCTTAAAAGCGATCGAACGACCACGCGATATTGATCTCAACCTCGTAAATGCACAGCAGGCACGACGGATTCTGGACCGTATCGTAGGTTTCGAACTTTCACCTGTACTCTGGAGAAAAGTAAAACCGGCCCTCTCTGCCGGACGTGTTCAGTCGGTTGCTGTTCGTCTGATTGTAGAGCGTGAACGTGAAATACATGCCTTCAAGACAGAAGCCGCTTATCGCGTCACCGCCATATTCCTCGTTCCGGACACAGATGGCAAGTCGGTGGAGATGAAAGCGGAACTGACACGTCGCATCAAGACGAAAGAAGAAGCAAGAGCTTTCCTCGAAGCTTGTCAGGGAGCCACTTTTACAATCGAAGATATCACTACCCGTCCGGTAAAGAAAACACCTCCTGCACCGTTCACCACTTCTACGTTGCAACAGGAAGCTGCACGTAAATTGGGATATACCGTTGCGCAGACCATGATGCTTGCACAACGCCTGTACGAATCGGGATTTATCACTTATATGCGTACGGACTCTGTCAACCTCTCGGATTTTGCAACAATAGGAAGCAAAGAGGCTATCATTAAAATGATGGGAGAAAACTACGTACATCCCCGTCACTTCGAGACAAAGACCAAAGGTGCACAGGAAGCTCATGAGGCTATCCGCCCCACCTATATGGAAAACCAATCCATCGAAGGGTCAGCGCAGGAAAAAAAATTGTACGACTTGATATGGAAACGCACCATCGCTTCCCAGATGGCAGACGCGGAGCTGGAAAAGACAACTGCTACAATCAGCATAAGCGGTAACAAAGATGTATTCACAGCTACCGGCGAAGTGATCAAGTTCGACGGATTCCTGCATGTATACCGTGAGTCCTACGATGATGACAATGAACAGGAAGATGAAAGCCGCTTATTACCTCCTTTGAAAAAAGGCCAGCGACTGGAATACGGCCCTATCATCGCAACCGAACGGTTCACTCAACGCCCGCCACGCTACACGGAAGCAAGTCTTGTGCGCAAACTGGAAGAATTGGGTATCGGACGTCCGTCTACGTACGCTCCGACAATTTCCACTATCCAACAACGCGAATATGTGGAGAAAGGAAACAAAGATGGGGAAGAACGCCTGTTCAACGTATTAACCCTGAGAGAAAATCATATTAAAGACGAAAATCATACTGAAATAACCGGTGCGGAAAAAGCGAAATTATTTCCTACGGATACAGGTATCGTAGTCAATGATTTCCTCACTGAATATTTCCCGAACATTCTGGATTACAACTTCACAGCCAGTGTAGAAAAGGAATTTGACGAAATTGCAGAAGGAGAAGCGCAATGGACTTCCATCATGAAAACTTTTTATGATAAGTTCCACCCGTCTGTAGAAAACACTCTGGCTATCAAGACTGAACATAAGGTAGGAGAACGCATATTGGGAGAAGATCCGGTAAGTGGCAAACCTGTTTCAGTTAAGATTGGACGTTTCGGTCCTGTCGCACAGATCGGCACGGCAGATGATGAAGAAAAGCCTCGCTTTGCACAAATGAAGAAAGGGCAATCTATGGAAACCATTACATTGGAAGAGGCACTGGAATTGTTCAAATTACCCCGTACATTAGGCGAATACGAAGGAAAAACAGTAAGTGTGGGTGTGGGGCGTTTCGGTCCTTATGTTTTACATAACAAGGTATATGTATCTCTGCCGAAAGCTGCCGATCCGATGACCATCACTTTGGAAGAAGCGGAGCAACTAATTCTGGAAAAACGCCAGAAGGAGATGGAACGTCACCTCAAGAAGTTTGAAGAAGAACCGGAACTTGAAATTCTGAACGGACCTTACGGACCTTATATCACTTACAAAGGTTCCAACTATAAGATTCCCAAAGATATTGTTCCACAGGATTTGACATTGAAGAGTTGCTTGGAACTAATCAAGGTACAGAACGAAAAAGAACCTGGTACAACCAAGAAAAAGAAAACGGCTCCAAAGAAAAAATAAACGGAAAAAAGGTGTTGCTCTGATAATCATTGCAACACCTTTTTTCCGTTTATAACATATTGTTCAAGAGAATATTACATTCTGGCAGGAACTTCAATACCCAGCAGTCCCATTCCTAAACGAACGACTTTAGCCACATTGGCAGAAAGAGCGATACGGAATACTTTCACCGCTTCATTCTCTTCACGTAAAATGCTGAAGTCATGATAGAACTGATTATATTCTTTCACCAAATCGTATGTATAGTTGGCAATAATAGACGGGCTGTAATCTTCACCGGCTTGCTTCACAACGGCTGCAAAATCAGCTACCATCTGAATCAGTCCTTCTTCCTTTTCACTCAATTCGATTCCTGCCGGGATTTGTTCGGGAACAACAATACCGGATTCGGCCGCTTTCCGCAGAACCGATTGGATACGCGCGTAGGTATATTGTATGAACGGTCCTGTATTACCATTGAAATCAATGGATTCTTTCGGATTGAATGTCATATTCTTACGGGCATCAACCTTGAGGATAAAGTATTTCAAAGCACCCAACCCCACAATACGAGCGATATCATCCGCTTCTTCCTGTGTCAAGCCATCCAACTTGCCAAGTTCCTGTGAGGTTTCTTTAGCAGTAGCGATCATCTCTTCCATCAAATCGTCGGCATCCACTACTGTACCCTCACGGGATTTCATCTTACCTTCCGGCAATTCCACCATTCCGTAAGAGAAATGCACCAGACTCTTTCCCCACTCAAAACCCAATTTATCGAGCAAGATAGAAAGTACCTGGAAGTGATAATTCTGCTCATTACCCACAACGTAAATCATCTTGTCAATCGGATAATCAGCGAAACGAAGTTTGGCCGTACCAATATCCTGTGTCATGTAGACAGAGGTTCCGTCACCACGAAGAAGCAGTTTGTGATCCAATCCTTCGGCAGTCAGGTCCGCCCATACGGAACCATCTTCTTTCTTGAAGAAGAAACCCTTCTCGAGCCCTTCCATCACCTTCTCTTTTCCTTCGAGGTAAGTATTGGATTCATAATATATCTTGTCGAAGCCGACACCCATCATCTTGTAAGTCTCATCAAATCCTGCATATACCCAGTTGTTCATCATCTCCCACAATCCGCGTACTTCCGGGTCACCGGCTTCCCACTTCACCAACATCTCACGGGCTTCCTGCATCAACGGAGATTCCGCTTCGGCTTTCGCCTTCGCTTCTTCATCGTTCATCCCCTGAGCTGTAAATTGAGCCATCAGTTCCTTCACTTCGGCTTTATAATGCTTATCGAAAGATACATAATAGTCACCCACCAGATGATCGCCCTTCTTGCCCGAAGTCTCAGGTGTTTCACCGTTTCCGTATTTCTTCCATGCCAACATGGATTTACAGATATGGATACCACGGTCGTTTACGATATTAGTCTTTACTACCTTGTTGCCGTTGGCAGCCACAATGTTAGCCAATGCGTTACCTAAAAGGTTATTGCGCACATGTCCCAAGTGAAGCGGTTTGTTTGTATTCGGAGAAGAATACTCGATCATTACCAACGGAGAAGTTTCGGTAGCTTTTACCAGACCATATTGCTCGTCAGCCTGAATCTCATTGAGCAGTTCAATCCAGGTAGCCGACGCAATAGTCAGGTTCAAGAACCCTTTTATCACATTAAAAGCAGCTACAGCCGGTTCGTTGGCTTTCAGATACTCACCGATTTCCTGGGCTGTCTGCTCCGGTCCTTTTCTTGACATTTTCAGGAAAGGGAACACGACCAAAGTCAGATGTCCTTCAAATTCTTTCTTCGTTTTTTGCAACTGCACCATCTTTTCAGGGACTTCCTGACCGTAGAGTGCTTTGAGTCCGTTGATGACGGACGCTACAAGTTTATCTTCTATCTTCATAATCAAGTTGTTTCTTGGGCGCAAAGATACAAAAAAAGGAGACGTTTCACGCCTCCTCTCCTAAATTAAATTCTTTCAACTATCTATCTTATTCAATAGCTGCAGATAATTCAGCACCGGCTTTAAATTTAGCTACTTTCTTAGCGGGAATAGTAATAGTTGCTTTTGTAGAAGGGTTAATACCTGTTCTTTCAGCTCTTTCGCTTACAGAGAAAGTACCAAAACCAACGAGAGATACTTTCTCACCGGCTTTCATGGCATTAGTAACTGAAGTGACAAAAGCATCAAGTGCCTTTTTTGCATCGGCTTTGCTCATTTGAGCTTCGGCAGCCATTGCATTAATAAGATCAGACTTATTCATAATACGTAAAATGATTAATTAATATATATGTTACACAAAAGATTCTCCCACAATGGATTAATTCTACAAATATAGCCGAACAAAACAACATATCAAATAAAAACATAAAAAAAACGCAGCAAATTATTGAAAAAGAGCTAATAGGAAGCACTTTTCATGCTTTAAAACAGAATTTATTCGTACTTTTGCATCTATTATCATAATATTCAGAATAAAAAAATGATGCCAACTGTAACTAAAAACCTGATAATTATCAATGTACTAATGTTTTTCGGTACATTCGTAGCACAACGCTATGGAGTAGATCTGACTAATTATCTGGGATTACATTTTTTCCTCGCAAGTGACTTCAATCCGGCACAGCTTATCACTTATATGTTTATGCATGGCGGATTCAGCCATATTTTCTTTAATATGTTCGCCGTTTTCATGTTCGGTCCGATTCTCGAACAAACATGGGGACCCAGACGTTTTCTGTTCTATTATATCCTTTGTGGTATCGGTGCGGGAGTTATCCAAGAAGGAGTACAATATATTCAATATGCAACAGAACTCAGCCAATACTCACAAGTAAATATAGGTACCGGTATTATTCCCATGGAAGAGTATCTGAACATGATGACTACCGTAGGTGCTTCAGGAGCTGTCTATGCCATATTGCTGGCATTCGGTATGCTGTTTCCCGACAATCGGTTGTTTATCTTCCCGCTACCTTTTCCGATCAAAGCCAAATTTTTCGTAATCGGATATGCCGCAATTGAGTTATGGTCAGGACTTGCCAACAATATAGGAGACAACGTCGCCCACTTCGCCCATTTAGGCGGAATGCTGTTCGGACTGATACTGATTTTGTATTGGAGAAAAAAAAGTAATAACAATGGGACATATTATAGCTGATTTGAAGGAAACATTCAGAAGAGGAAACATTTTTATCCAACTGATTTATATCAATGTCGGTATCTTTGTGATCGGCACATTGATTCATGTTTTTCTACGACTGTTTGAAGTCAACACTCTCGATATATTCAACATATTCGCTTTACCGGCCTCTCTTGTCGGGTTTATCCATCAACCGTGGTCGTTGTTTACCTATATGTTTATGCATGCCGGTATTCTGCACATTCTATTCAATATGCTTTGGCTATACTGGTTCGGGAGTTTATTTCTTTATTTTTTCTCGGCAAAGCATTTAAGAGGGCTATATATATTGGGAGGTATCTGCGGAGGTTTGCTTTATATGGTCGCCTACAACGTATTTCCTTTATTCAGCTCACAAGTGACCGGAGCAACGTTAGTCGGGGCTTCCGCTTCCGTACTGGCTATCGTAGCGGCTACGGCCTATCGTGAACCCAACTATAGGGTGCAACTTTTTCTTTTCGGTGCTGTCCGTCTCAAATATCTCGCACTGGTCGTTATCGGAATTGATGTACTGTCTATTACCTCAAGTAATGCCGGAGGACACATTGCCCATCTAGGAGGCGCTCTTGCCGGGCTCTGGTTTGCAGCCAGTCTAAGCAAAGGGACTGACTTAACTTCCTGGATTAACTGGCTTCTGGATGGTTTCATCTCTCTTTTCCAAAAGAAAACATGGGAACGCAAACCTAAAATGAAAGTACACTATGGCAGTAATGCTACCGAACGACGGAAAGATTATGATTATAATGCCCATAAAAAAGCACAATCTGACGAAGTGGACCGTATTCTGGAAAAGCTGAAAAAATCCGGTTACGACAGTCTGACGACAGAAGAAAAGAAAAGCTTGTTCGACGCAAGCAAAAGATAAAAGAATGGAACATATTGGCAAAATTGTCGCATATCTGATACTGGCTATCAACGCATTCTTCGTGGGAACGCTGATATTAAGCGCTTATAGCCCCTATCTCAGCCCCAAAGTCAATCCGTTAGTTTCCTGTCTCGGACTCGCATTTCCAATATTCCTGATTATCAATCTATTTTTCCTGTTTCTTTGGGCATTTGTCAATTACAGATATGCACTACTACCCGTCATCGGTTTTCTGATTTGCTTTCCGCAAATACGGACTTATATTCCTTTCAACTCTACTACCCGGACAATACCGGAAGGAAGTATCAAAGTTCTGTCTTACAATGTAATGAGCTTTAGTAATCTGAAGAAGAAAGATGGGAAGAATCCAATTTTATCTTATCTGAAAAACAGTAATGCAGACATTATCTGTCTGCAAGAATACAACACAGCCAGCAATAAAAAGTTCGTAACGGAGCAGGATGTAAAGAAAGCGTTGAAAGCGTATCCCTATCAATCCATTCGCCAACAAAGGAAAGGAGATGTGCAGCTTGCCTGTTTCTCCAGATTCCCGATACTCTCGTCACAACTTATTGAGTATAAAAGTGATTATAACGGCTCTATGAAATATGTGCTGAATGTAAATAATGACACTATTACATTAATCAACAATCACTTGGAATCCAACAAACTCACCAAAGAAGACAGAGGGATCTATGAAGATATGATAAAAGATCCGAATGCTAAAAAAGTAAAGACCGGGCTCCGACAACTAATTCGAAAACTAGGGGAAGCATCGGCTATCCGTGCCTCCCAAGCAGATTCCGTAGCGAGAATCATTACAGAAAACCATTATCCTACAATGATTGTATGTGGAGATTTCAACGACGGTTCTATTTCGTATACCCACCGGGTTCTCACTCAAGAACTGGATGACGCTTTCACACAGTCCGGTAAAGGATTGGGAATCTCCTATAACCAGAACAAGTTCTACTTCCGAATCGACAATATCCTGATTAGTCCTGACCTGAGAGCCTATAATTGTACTGTAGACCGTTCTATTAAGGCTTCGGACCACTATCCGATTTGGTGTTATATCAGCAAACGATAAAAACGGAGAATTCTATATTATAAAACACATAATGATGATTAAAAAGACATTAACCCTTTTAGCAGTAAGTTGTATGATGTACTCCTGTGCTACAAAAACAGAAAGTAATCCTTTCTTTGCAGAGTTCCAAACCGAGTATGGCGTTCCTTCCTTTGACAAAATCAAATTGGAACATTATGAGCCTGCCTTCCTGAAAGGTATCGAGGAACAAAATCAAAACATCGAAGCTATCATCGAAAGTCCGGAAATCCCTACATTCGAAAATACCATCGTGGCATTGGATAACAGTGCACCAATCCTGGATCGGGTAAGCGCTATTTTCTTCAATATGACAGATGCTGAAACAACCGACTCATTAACTGCGCTATCCATCAAGCTAGCTCCGGTTCTTTCGGAACATGAAGACAATATATCCTTGAATGAGAAACTTTTCAAGCGTGTAAACGATGTCTACCAACAAAAAGATTCCCTGAATCTGACCACAGAGCAGAAACGCCTGCTGGACAAGACCTACAAACAGTTTGTCCGTTCAGGCGCCAATCTTAGCGCAGAAAAACAGGCACGTTTGCGTGAAATAAACAAAGAACTGTCCACACTTGGTATCACATTCAGCAATAATGTACTGAACGAGAATAATGCGTACCAGCTCTTCGTCGAGAAAGAAGAGGATTTAGCAGGATTGCCCGAATGGTTCCGTCAAAGTGCAGCTGAAGAAGCAAAAGCCGCCGGACAACCGGGCAAATGGTTATTTACTCTGCATAACGCCAGCCGTCTGCCATTCCTGCAATATGCCGAGAATCGTCCGCTTCGGGAACAAATATACAAAGCGTATATCAATCGGGGAAATAATAACAATGAGAACGACAACAAAGAGAACATCCGCAAAATCGTTTCTCTCCGTTTGGAAAAAGCAAAATTGTTAGGTTTCGACTGTTACGCAAATTTCGTGCTGGATGAGACGATGGCTAAAAACGCGACGAACGTAATGGACCTTTTGAACAATCTTTGGAGCTATGCACTGCCTAAAGCCAAAGAAGAGGCCGCCGAGCTTCAAAAGCTGATGGACAAGGAAGGTAAAGGCGAAAAGTTGGAGGCATGGGACTGGTGGTACTATACCGAAAAGCTACGAAAAGAGAAATATAATCTGTCCGAAGAGGAGACAAAGCCCTATTTTAAATTGGAAAATGTACGTGAAGGTGCTTTTGCCGTAGCCAACAAGTTATATGGTATCACTTTCAACAAGCTGAAAGGAATTCCGACCTATCATCCGGATGTTGAGGTGTTTGAAGTGAAAGACACTGACGGTTCTCAACTCGGTATTTTCTATGTGGACTATTTCCCGCGTGCCGGAAAAAGCGGAGGTGCCTGGATGAGTAATTACCGTGAGCAACAAGGAGCAACCCGTCCGTTAGTGTGCAACGTTTGCAGTTTCACCAAACCGGTAGGCGATACTCCATCACTATTGACAATGGATGAAGTGGAAACCTTGTTCCACGAATTTGGACATGCCCTACACGGCTTACTGACAAAATGTGAATACAAGGGAACATCCGGCACAAACGTAGTACGTGACTTTGTAGAACTCCCTTCTCAAATCAACGAACATTGGGCTACCGAACCAGAGGTACTGAAAATGTATGCCAAACATTATCAGACCGGAGAAGTAATCCCCGATGAAATCATCGAAAAGATACTGCAACAGAAGACTTTCAATCAAGGATTCATGACTACCGAATTGCTGGCAGCCGCTATCCTCGACATGAACCTGCACACAATAACAGATGTAAATAATATTGATATACTTTCATTCGAGAAAGAAGCGATGGACAAACTCAATCTGATCCCTGAGATAGCGCCACGTTACCGCGTTACTTACTTCAATCATATCATCGGTGGGTACGCTGCCGGATATTACAGTTATCTGTGGGCCAACGTATTGGATAACGATGCTTTTGAAGCTTTCAAAGAACACGGAGTTTTTGATAAAACCACCGCAGACCTGTTCCGCCACAATGTTTTGGAAAAAGGAGACAGTGAAGACCCGATGGTGCTTTATAAAAATTTCCGAGGAACAGAGCCTAGCTTGGAACCATTATTGAAAAACAGGGGAATGAAATAATTCTGCAAAAAAGCCCTTAAACATCAAATATTTGAGGGCTTGTTACATATAAATGTGAAAAAAAAACTATATTTGCAGCCTTGTATGCGGCAAAAAGAACTTGTATACGACAGAATTTAACTGAATATTAAATTAAAAAAGTAATCATCATAAATTAAAAGTAAAATGCAAAACAAAGGATTTGTAAAGGTTTTTGCGGTATTACTCACGCTGGTATGCGTGTTCTACCTCTCCTTCTCCTTCGTAACACGCCACTATACCAACAAGGCGAAAGAAATTGCGAACGGCGACCCGAAAGTAGAACAAGACTACCTCGACTCTCTCTCCAACGAGAAAGTCTGGCTGGGTAACTGGACGCTGAAACAATGTCGTGAGATGGAGATTAGTTTAGGTTTGGACCTGAAGGGTGGTATGAACGTTATCCTTGAAGTTTCTGTACCTGATGTTATCAAAGCACTGGCTGACAACAAGCCGGACGAAGCTTTCAACAATGCATTGGCAGAAGCAGCAAAGCAGGCAATCAACAGTCAGGATGATATCATTACCCTGTTCATCAGAGAATACCACAAAGCTGCTCCGGAAGCGAAACTTTCCGAACTCTTCGCAACACAACAGTTGAAAGACAAGGTTAACCAAAAATCAACAGACACTGAAGTTGAAAAAGTATTGAGAGCAGAAGTAAAAGCAGCCGTTGAGAACTCATACAATGTACTTCGTACCCGTATCGACCGCTTCGGTGTTGTTCAGCCGAATATCCAAAGTCTGGAAGACAAAATGGGACGTATCATGGTGGAGCTGCCGGGTATCAAAGAACCGGAACGTGTGAGAAAACTTCTCCAAGGTTCTGCTAACCTGGAATTCTGGGAAACTTATACAGCCAAGGAAATTCTTCCTTCCATGCAGTCTGCTGACGCCAAATTGCGCGCTATCTTAGCTGAAGAAACAACAACTGATGGAGATACAATAGAGACTGCCGTTCTTACTGAAGCTACTCCGGTGGAGACAAAAGCTGTAAGTGCTGCCGATAGCCTTGCCGCTGCACTGAAAGGTGACACAACAGCCTCTGAAAAGCCTTCTGTAAACATGGAAGAGCTCAAGAAACAATATCCTCTGTTGTCTATGCTTCAATTGAATTCAAGCGGACAAGGTCCTGTTATCGGTTATGCAAACTATAAAGATACTGCTGATATCAACAAGTATCTGGCTATGCCGGAAATCAAGGCAGAACTTCCGAAAGACCTTCGTCTGAAATGGGGCGTTTCTCCTTCTGAGTTCGACAAAAAAGGACAAACATTCGAATTATACGCGATCAAATCTACCGAACGTAACGGTAAAGCTCCGTTGGAAGGCGATGTAGTAACAGACGCTAAAGACGAATTTGACCAATACAGCAAACCGGCTGTAAGTATGACAATGAACTCTGACGGTGCACGCCGTTGGGCTCAGCTGACAAAACAGAATATCGGTCGTTCTATTGCTATTGTTCTTGATAATTATGTATATTCTGCACCAAACGTAAATTCAGAAATTACAGGCGGACGTTCACAGATTACAGGTCATTTTACTCCTGAACAAGCAAAAGACTTAGCAAACGTATTGAAATCAGGTAAGATGCCGGCTCCGGCTCACATCGTACAGGAAGATATCGTTGGTCCGTCGTTGGGTCAGGAATCTATCAATGCCGGTATTTTCTCATTCGTTGTAGCTTTGATCCTGTTGATGATCTATATGTGCTCTATGTATGGTTTCATCCCGGGTATGGTTGCCAACGGTGCTTTGTTCCTGAACTTCTTCTTCACATTAGGTATCCTTTCTTCTTTCCAGGCTGCATTGACGATGTCCGGTATTGCCGGTATGGTATTGTCGCTGGGTATGGCAGTGGATGCGAACGTATTGATTTATGAACGTACTAAAGAAGAACTTCGTGCAGGCAAGGGAGTGAAGAAAGCATTGGCTGACGGTTATTCTAATGCCTTCTCCGCTATCTTTGACTCTAACTTGACATCTATTATTACAGGTATCATTCTGTTCAATTTCGGTACAGGACCTATCCGTGGTTTTGCAACGACTTTGATTATCGGTATCCTCGTATCGTTCTTTACCGCAGTGTTCATGACTCGTCTGGTTTACGAACATTTCTTGAGTAAAGATAAATGGCAGAACCTGACATTTACCACTAAGATTTCAAAGAACCTGATGGCCAATACACACTTCGATTTTATGGGAACAAACAAAAAATCCCTTATTATCGTCAGTGCAGTTATCATCGTTTGTATCGGTTCGTTCGCTATCCGCGGGCTAAGTCAAAGTATCGACTTCACCGGTGGACGTAACTTCAAGGTACAGTTTGAAAACCCGGTAGAACCGGAACAGGTGCGCGAGCTGATCTCAAGCAAGTTCGGTGATGCGAACGTTAGCGTTATCGCCATCGGAACAGATAAGAAAACGGTTCGCATCAGTACCAACTACCGTATCGAAGACGGAGGCAATAATGTTGACTCGGAAATCGAATCATATTTATATGAAACACTGAAACCGTTGTTGACTCAGAACATTGACCTGGCAACTTTCATCGACCGTGATAACCACACAGGCGGCAGCATTGTAAGCTCACAGAAAGTAGGGCCGAGTATCGCAGACGATATCAAGACCGGTGCTATCTGGTCAGTCGTTCTGGCATTGATTGCCATCGGTTTGTATATCTTGATTCGTTTCCGTAACATTGCATACAGTATTGGTTCTATTGCAGCATTGACTTGTGACACGATCATGATTATCGGTGCTTATTCATTATTCTGGGGTATCCTGCCATTCTCACTGGAAATCGACCAGACCTTTATCGGTGCTATCCTGACGGCTATCGGTTACTCTATTAATGATAAGGTGGTAATCTTCGACCGTGTACGTGAGTTCTTCGGATTGTATCCGAAACGTGACAAGCGTCAGTTATTCAATGACTCTCTGAACACTACACTGGCTCGTACCATCAATACTTCATTGAGTACATTGATCGTATTGTTGTGTATCTTCATCCTCGGTGGTGACTCTATCCGCAGCTTTGCATTCGCGATGATTCTCGGTGTTGTAATCGGTACTTTATCTTCACTGTTTATTGCATCTCCGATTGCATACAACTTTATGAAGAACAAAAAGACTGTAGCAACAACTACGGGAGAATAAAATATTCCAGAAATAGAAAAAGCCTCTTCCGAAGTTCGGAGGAGGCTTTTTCTATTGATTATTAAAACAAATAGAAGCTATAAGACGTTCATCTTAAAAGAAGCCATTGTAAAACTTAAAACTCGATACAGCATGAAAGCATCCAACACAACTTCCTATAGATTCTTTGTAGTAGCCCCGAGGGGAATCGAACCCCTATCTAAAGTTTAGGAAACTTCTATTCTATCCGTTGAACTACAAGGCCGTTCCTATTTTGATTGCAAAGATAACGGTTTCTGTTGATTTAACAAGAATAAAAATACAGGTTCCTTCCAGATATTTCAAATATTTTGCATCAATAGGACAATAAAGTACGTTTTATTTTGATAATTCGATTAACTTTCCGACCTTTGCGCTCACAAATTGAAAGTAAAAGCAGTTTTTAAATTAAATATAGTAATTAAAGTTATGGCAGACGAAATGATGGTTAAAGAATTGGAGGAAGTAGTAGTACGTTTCTCCGGCGACTCCGGTGACGGTATGCAGTTGGCCGGCAACATCTTCTCGACCGTGTCGGCTACGATTGGCAATGACATCAGTACATTCCCCGACTATCCGGCAGACATCCGCGCACCGCAAGGTTCGCTAACCGGTGTTTCCGGTTTTCAGGTACACATCGGTGCAGAAAAAGTTTATACTCCGGGAGACAAATGCGACGTATTGGTAGCTATGAATGCCGCCGCATTGAAAACACAATATAAATTCGCAAAATCCACCGCCTGTATCATCATCGACACAGACGCCTTTCAAAAATCAGATTTAGATAAAGCGGCATTCACCACCGATAATCCTATTGAAGAAATGGGTATCAAGCAGGACGTGATTGCAGCACCTATCTCGCAGATGGTAAAAGACTGTTTGGCAGATACGGGAATGGATAATAAGTCTATGCTGAAATGCCGTAATATGTTTGCCGTAGGACTAGTATGCTGGTTGTTCAACCGCGACCTTAACATAGCGGAAGACTTTATCCGCGAGAAATTCTCCAAGAAACCGGAAATAGCGGAAGCAAATATCAAAGTTGTTCGTGCCGGATATGACTACGGACACAACACACACGCTTCCGTAGCACATACATATAAGATTGAAAGTAAAGCAGCCGTTCCCGGAAAATATATGGATATCACCGGAAATAAAGCGACTGCATACGGATTCATCGCAGCTGCAGAGAAAGCCGGACTGAAACTCTATTTAGGGTCTTACCCTATCACTCCTGCAACAGATGTACTGCATGAACTCTCAAAACATAAATCATTGGGCGTAACCACCGTGCAATGTGAAGATGAGATTGCCGGTTGTGCTTCTGCTATCGGTGCTTCATACGCCGGTGCATTAGCTGTTACTTCCACTTCAGGACCTGGTATCTGTTTGAAATCAGAAGCCATGAACTTGGCCGTTATCATGGAATTGCCATTGGTCGTATTGGATGTACAACGTGGCGGTCCCGCTACCGGTCTACCGACCAAATCGGAACAAACAGACCTGTTGCAAGTTCTCTTCGGTCGTAACGGTGAAAGCCCTATGCCTGTCATTGCTGCGACATCCCCTACAGACTGTTTTGACTCAGCCTATATGGCTGCTAAGATCGCTTTGGAACACATGACTCCGGTCGTATTGTTGACAGACGCATTTGTTGCCAATGGTTCTGGTGCATGGAAATTGCCTAAATTGGCTGATTATCCTGCTATCAATCCTCCTTACGTACGCCCGGAAATGTCTGAAACCTGGACACCGTATCAACGGGACCCGCAGACAGGCGTTCGTTATTGGGCAGTTCCGGGTACAGAAGGATTCACTCATGTATTAGGAGGTCTTGAAAAAGACAACAAGACAGGAGCTATCTCAACTGATCCGGAAAACCATGACTTGATGACGCGATTACGCCAGCAGAAAATTTCCAATATCGAAGTACCTGACGTAGAAGTTGAAGGCGACAAGGAAGATGCCGAATTGCTGATTGTAGGTTTCGGAGGTACTTATGGACATTTACACGCCGCTATGGACGAACTCCGTGCTAATGGTAAAAAAGTAGCATTAGCACACTTTAAGTTCATCAATCCTCTTCCAAAGAATACGGCAGCCTTGATGAAGAAATACAAAAAAGTGGTGGTAGCCGAGCAAAATATGGGACAGTTTGCCGGATATCTCCGTATGAAGGTGGACGATTTCGTTCCTTATCAGTTCAACCAAGTGAAAGGACAGCCCTTTGTTGTCAATGAACTAGTCAATGCATTCACTGAGATTATCAACAAGTAAAATCAAGAAATTATGAGCGAATATACAGCTAAAGACTTTAAAAAAGGACAGCCACGCTGGTGTCCGGGATGTGGTGACCACTTTTTCCTGGCTTCGTTACACAAGGCTATGGCAGAAATCGGTGTCGCTCCATGGGATACGGCAGTAATTTCCGGTATCGGTTGTTCCAGCCGCCTTCCTCACTATATGAATACATACGGTATGAATACAATTCACGGTCGTGCTGCCGCTATCGCGACAGGGTGCAAAGTCGCCAATCCCAAACTAACCGTATGGCAGGTAAGCGGTGACGGTGACGGTCTTGCTATCGGAGGTAACCATTTCATTCATGCCAACCGACGCAATATCGACATCAACATGATCTTGCTCAACAACCGTATCTATGGTCTGACTAAAGGACAATACTCACCCACTTCACCGCGTGGTTTTGTCAGCAAGTCTTCTCCCTACGGCACCGTAGAAGACCCGTTCAATCCGGCTGAACTATGTTTTGGCGCACGCGGACATTTTTTCGCACGTGCTGTTGCCACAGACGCTCCCGGTACAATAGATATATTGAAAGCTGCCTATAATCATAAGGGCACTGCTGTCTGCGAGATTTTACAGAACTGCGTCATCTTCAATGATGGTACACACAACTCCGTATATAACAAGGAAGGGCGTGCAAAAAATGCAATTTATTTGGAACATGGCAAACCGATGTTATTCGGTGAAAACAAGGAGTTCGGATTAATGCAGGAAGGTTTTGGGCTGAAAGTTGTGAAACTAGGCGAGAACGGTATCACAGAAAGAGATATTCTGATACATGATGCACACTGCCTGGACAACACACTCCAGTTAAAACTCGCCTTGATGGAAGGTCCTGACTTCCCCATCGCACTTGGTGTCATCCGCGATGTAGACGCTCCAACTTATAATGATGCAGTAGAAGCACAAATCGAAGAAGTAAAAAGCAAAAAGAAATACCATAATTTCGAGGAGCTTTTGATGACTAATGACATTTGGGAAGTAAAATAATCACACTATCCGTAGAAAGATAAAGGCGTAGATTGAGAAGTAATTCTCTTTCTACGCCTTTGTCATTTTCCAAGATAACCCATCTTTTTGGGGAGATGAGGTTCTATTACTGTCCTCTTTTGTTTTTCTTATCAAATAAGCCTGTTTTAAGACAGATCAAATGTGACTTTACGAGGAAATTAGAACGAGTATGAACCGGAAAGTTCAACTGTAGCTTTCAAAGGTAATTGATTAGAAGCCGGCCCTACAAGAATCTCAAACTTGCCTTTTTCCACTACAAAGCGGTGCTGATTCATATCGTAATAAGCGAATGCATCCTCATTCAGCACAACAGAAATCCGCTTCTTCTCCCCTTTCTGCAAGAAAACCTTTTCATATCCTTTCAATTCTTTCAAGGGACGGGGGACAGAGGACTGTACATCATGTACATACACTTGTGCCACTTCCGAGGCATCCATCTTCCCTGTATTCTCGAGATCAAAGCTAACGGTAACCTGATGCTCACCCGTTTTCTCCGCAGCTATATTACTATAAGCGAAAGTAGTATAGGACAAACCGTAGCCAAACGGATAGAAAGGTTCTTTTCCCGAACGGTCGTATCCACGATAACCGACAAAAACACCTTCGGAATAATCTACACGTTTAATCTCTGCCTTTAAGTTCTCGTAATAACTACCATGCACCGGATTATCTTCCCATTTCTTTTCGATAGAAATCGGTAGCTTTCCGCTTGGAGAAATCTTGCCGGTCAGGATTTCAGCTATCGCTTGTCCGCCTTCCTGTCCAGGATACCAAGCCATAAGAATAGCTTTTGCGGCATCATACCAACCTGTGAAATCCACACCGCCACCGGCGTTCAGCACAACCACGACATTAGGGTGCATAGAGGCAATCTTTTTGATAAACAATTCCTGATACCGAAGCAAAGCAAACGGACGGTCAAAGCCTTCGCCTTCGGTATTACTATTGAAACCTGTGCAGAACACAACATTATCCACCTTTGCCAATCCTTGACGAAGTTTCATCTCATTAAGGCTATAAGCATTAAAACGAATGATGCCCGAAGAAATATTATCAAAGAATTCAATCCGGAAACGGTATTCCTTACCACCCTCAACCGGCAGTTCAACTTCACGGCTAGAGTATGAATGATTTCCCCAATCTCCCGTAATATGCTTGTCATTCACAAACAGACGATAACCGTCATCACCACCGATATGAAGTTTCAACTGACCATCAGTTTGTGGCATGTAGCAGGCTGTCCAACGGACAGAGAAGCCATCTGTCGGAAAGCCGTCCAAAGGTGCTCCATATCCCCAGTCATAATCAACAGAGGATTCCGTGCGTATTACTTCCGGCTGTCCCGAAAGCGTCTTGTTCTTAAAGTATTCAGCCTTGAAGCCTTTCACCTGACGATTGACGTCAGTATAAAACTCATTGATAATATCTTCATAAATCACATCATCCGTCAATAATACCAGATTCTTTTTCTTCAGTTCTTTCAAGCCTTGAGCCACTGAAATGGTAGAAAAAGGAGTGACAAAACCACTGCCGCCACCGGTAGGTATCAAATCTGCATTAGGACCCATTACGGCTGTTTTTCCTTTCAACGGGAGCAAGTTTGCTTCATTCTTCAACAATACTACTCCCTCGCGTGCCAGTTCTAAAGCTGTCTGGCGAGAGAATGGATTATCCAACGGAATATTACTGTCTTTCTGTTCCTTATCCAACATTCCATAAGCTATTAAAGTCTGCAGGATATGTTGTACTTTCAGGTTAATGGTTTCTTCGGTCACCGTGCCTGTTTTGATAGCGGGGATAAGATTGTCGGCATTCATGAAACGCCCTTTGGGCATTTCGAGGTCAAGTCCGGCGTTAGCTGCTCCGATAGCGGAATATACCGAAGTCCAGTCCGACATCAGAATACCTTTGAAGCCCCAAAGATTGCGCAAGACATCAATATTCAGCCATTTGTGTTCAGTGGCATGGACACCGTTCAGGAGATTGTAGCTGTTCATCACAGCACTCACGTTCGCTTCCTGTACAGCCTTGCGGAAAGCCGGGAAATAAATCTCATGCAAAGTACGCTCGTCTATGTCCGAACTCGCATGATGGCGGCTCCACTCCTGGTTGTTGGCGGCAAAGTGCTTGATGGTCGCAATGACTCCTTCCGATTGCACGCCAAGAATATATTGCTTGGCTGTCTCACCCGTCAAGTAAGGGTCTTCACCGAAATATTCAAAGTTACGGCCGCACAACGGAGCGCGATAGATATTCACGCCCGGCCCAAGCAGGATATTAACGCCTCTTGCCTTGGCGTCCTGCCCCAAGCCTTGCCCTAACTTATAAAGCAAGTCACGGTTCCAGGTAGAAGCGGAAAGGATACCGGACGGATAAAGGGTGCTTTTAGGAGCATGGTTACGGATTCCCTGCGGGCCGTCGGCAAGACGTATTTCAGGAATTCCCAAACGGGGAATGGCACGCAGGGAAAAGCTGGTATATCCGGAGATATACTCTATTTTCTCTTGCAAAGTCATTTTGGATACAATCTCCTTCGCGCGTTGTTCTACTTGAGGAGTAATTGTCTGTGCATGGGTCAAGATGCTGCATGCGAGCATACATAAACCGATAATGCCTGTTTTCTTTTTCATGGTGATCATGTGTTTTAGTCTATCAATTCTATTTTAACGGTCTGTCCCAGTACGTGAATATTGTATTCTCCGGTTTCGAGGAATCGTTTACCGTCCTCATTGACAAATCCGAAATCACGTTCCAGGTCTATGTCGAAACGGAAAGTTTTCGTTTCTCCGGCTTTGATAAGCTGCTTTTCA
>ERZ791901.96-NODE-96-length-85141-cov-7.370413_pt1 | contig 85141 bp, 82 predicted proteins | sample MGYA00510150_ERZ791901 | MGnify/ENA primary metagenome ERZ791901 (study PRJEB30046, sample SAMN00792058) | human gut metagenome | study: EMG produced TPA metagenomics assembly of the A metagenome-wide association study of gut microbiota in type 2...
CGCCTAAAGCGTCTGGAAGCACGTGACTTCAGTCATGTGAGGATATAATTCACAATTTAATAGAGTTTTGTAACATCATTTAAAAAAATTTTGCGTTTGGATGGAGAGAAGCTTTAACGAGGCTGGCATTTTCATGCCAAAATGCCTCGCAAGGTAATGGCGTGCGAATAGTAACCCGAGATGTTCTGACGCTGGGCGAAAATACAAACTTGACAACTCCACACCTCAAAATGTATAATATTTACCAATAAGCAACAGCTAAATATCAAACATCAAATGCAATGACAGGGAGGAGTACACAACTCCGTGATGCCCAGAGAGAAAGCGGTCGGTGAAAGCTTTTGTGAACGAGTTGTAGAAGTAGCCCTCGAGCAGTGACCCCAACAGCATACTGCACTCTATAACACAGATTTCGCATCTATGCCCAGTAGGCATCAACGTCAGTTCCACGTTACAGGAACACAGTATATCCGTACTGACAAAGTGCAGAGCAGAACTCTGAATACAGGTGGTACCGCGGAAAGATATTTTCGCCCTGGGCAACAAGCCCGGGGCGTTTTTTATAACAAATAAATTCCTGAGCGTCCTAACTCAACTAAAAGGAGGTCCCAAAACATATGAAACAAATATCCGGCAACAAACTCTTAGTCAAAGCCTTAAAAGAAGAAGGCGTAGAATACCTCTTCGGCTACCCGGGAGCCTGCACCATCGACATCAGCGATGAACTCTACAAACAAAACGACGTAAAAGTCATCCTCCCACGTCACGAACAGGCCCTCGTTCACGAAGCCGATGCATACGCAAGAACAACAGGCAAAGTCGGCGTATGCCTTGTAACCAGCGGTCCGGGAGCAACCAACCTCGTAACAGGCCTTGCAACCGCCAACTACGACAGCGTTCCACTCGTATGCTTCACCGGTCAGGTAGCCCGTCACCTCATCGGAAACGATGCCTTCCAGGAAGTAGATATCGTAGGCATTACCCGCAGTATCACCAAATACGGTGTCACAGTCCGCAGAAGAGAAGACCTCGGACGCATTATCAAAGAAGCATTTTACATCGCCCGCACAGGTCGTCCGGGACCGGTCCTTATTGACCTTCCAAAAGATGTCATGGCCGAACTTGGCAGTGCAGAATATCCCAAAAATGTCAACATCCGTGGCTATAAACCAAACACAGACGTCCACATCGGTCAGCTCAAACGAGCCCTGAAACTTTTGCACAAAGCGAAACGACCATTATTCCTTGCAGGCGGTGGAGTAGTAATTTCCCGTGCTCACGAAATCTTCCGCGAAGCAGTAGAGAAAACAAACGTACCGGTTGTCACAACAGTCATGGGAAAAGGCGCAATCCCGACAGACCATCCGCTTTATATCGGAAACCTTGGTATGCATGGTGCTTATGCTGCAAATATGGCAGTAAGCAACTGTGATGTACTCTTTTCCATCGGAACACGATTCAATGACCGAATTACAGGAAAACTCCATGAATTTGCACCACATGCACAGATTATACATATCGATATCGATACAGCATCCATTTCCCGAAACATTCAGGTAGACATTCCGATCGTTGCTGATGCAAAAGAAGCCATCACAAAAATGAACGAATATGTACAGGAATGTTCCACAGGAAAATGGCTGGATCAGATTAAGAAATGGAAACAGGAACATCCACTTGTTATGCGCCCGAATGACGTATTAAGTCCGATGGATATTCTGAAAGAAATCAACAACCAGTTTGAGAACAGCATTATTGTCACAGACGTAGGACAGCACCAGATGCTTGTTTCCCAGTATGCAGAAGTTACAGAAGGAAAGCAGATGATCATGTCTGGTGGACTTGGAACCATGGGATATGGACTTCCGGGCGGTATCGGTGCCAAGATTGGAAATCCTGACAGACCGGTTATCGTAATCTCCGGTGACGGCGGTGTACAGATGAACATTCAGGAACTGGCAACAGCAGTTCTTGAAGAACTTCCGGTTATCCTTTGTATCTTTAATAATGAGTACCTTGGTATGGTACGTCAGTGGCAGAAGCTTTTCTATGGCAAACGTTATGCAATGACCAACCTGCGTGCAGGAGCTCTTTCCCGCCGTACAGAAGGCATGGAATATCCACAGTATACGCCAGATTTCATCAAGCTTGCAGAAAGTTACAGAGCGAAGGGAATCCGTGTTACTAAGAAAGAAGAAATTGCAGCCGCTTTTGAAGAAGCGAAGAAAAACACGAAAGCACCTACAGTAATTGAATTTATCATTGATCCGGAAGAGATGGTTTACCCGATGATCAAACCAGGCGGAACTCTGGAAGATATGATTATGGATTGTTAATCAGGAGGATTCGATATTATGGATAAAGGAATGAAAAAAAGATGGATTTCTCTCTATGTTGAGAACCAGGTAGGTGTTTTGTCAAAAATTTCCGGACTTTTTTCCGGAAAAAGTTATAATCTGGACAGCCTTACCGTAGGTACCACTGAAGATCCTACAGTATCTCGAATGACTATCGCAACAGTCAGCGATGACGAAACTTTTGAGCAGATCAAAAAACAGTTAAATCGTATGATTGAAGTAATCAAAGTTATCGATTTTACTGATGTATTTGTTCGTATGAAAGAGATTCTGTACATCAAAGTATTTAACTGTTCCAAAGAAGACAAAGTAGAACTTTTCCAGATCGCAGAAACTTTCAAGGCAAAAGTTATCGACTATGGCAAAGACAGCCTGTTGCTTGAATTTGTTCAGACAGCAACCAAGAACGATGCAGTTGTAAAACTGATCAAAGAAGAATTCCACAGGATTGAAGTTGTCCGTGGAGGAAGTGTTGGAATCGAATCTATCAGTATGATGGAAAGATAGGAGCACTATATGGCAAAAAAGAAAATCTATGCGGTAAGAAAAGGTCATAAAACCGGTTTATTTAATACCTGGGCAGAATGTCAGAAGGCAACTGCGGGGTATTCAGGTGCGGAGTTCAGAGGTTTTACTGAGAAAGAAGAAGCACTGGCTTTTCTGAACATGGAAACGACGAAAACGGTGTCAGGAGATAAATCAAAAGAGGCAGCAGGAGTTGTCGAAGTACCTGAAAATATGGTGATTGCCTATGTGGATGGAAGCTTTGAAAAGAGTATCGGCAGATATGCGTTTGGCTGCGTACTCCTTACGCCTGATGGCCAGGAAATCCGGGAGTCCGGGAGTGGAAGTGATCCGGCTGGAGTTGCGATCCGAAATGTGGCAGGAGAGATGCTAGGCGCTATGAATGCAGTGAAATGGGCACAGGAGAATGGTTATCCTGCAGTAGAAATCCGTTATGACTATGAAGGTGTGGAAAAATGGGTGACAGGTGTATGGAGAGCGAAGACACCACTCACCAGTAAGTATGCAGTTCACATGCAGGAAGCTGGAAAGAAGATTCAGATTTCTTTCTGCAAAGTAGCTGCTCATACGGGAAATCATTATAACGAGGAAGCCGATCAGCTTGCAAAGAGTGCACTGCTTCGCACAGATGAAGAAGTAAAAATAGTATAGAAATTTCCTGAAAAAACAAAAGATAATAGAAGAAAACAGCAAAAATATGTGATACACTAGGATTTGCCGGTAAGTTGATAAACAAGTCAATTTACCGGCAAATTGTTGATTGCTCATGAAAAATTATGAAATGTTACAAGGACTGCTTTAACCGAATCAAGCAAGATATGAAAGCTGGCTGTAAATATTCATTTGATGAGACAACAAATATATGACGAAGGAGGAGAATTACATCAGATGAAAACAAATTACAATAAGACGCTGCAGGCATGTTTTGTAGGATATGTCGTGCAGGCAATCGTCAACAACTTTGTTCCGTTGCTGTTTCTGACATTTCAGAGCAGCTATGGAATATCATTACAGAAGATCACGCTTCTGGTTACTTTTAATTTTGGTATTCAGTTGCTTGTTGATCTGGCATCTATCGGATTTGTAGACAGAATCGGTTACCGCGCATCTATGGTTATTGCGCATGGGATGGCGGCAGCAGGGTTAATCTTACTGACGATTTTACCTGAAGTTTTCGCAGATCCATTCTGGGGGCTGCTTGTTGCTGTTATGATTTATGCAATTGGAGGAGGCTTACTTGAGGTGTTAGTAAGCCCGGTTGTAGAGGCCTGCCCGACAGATAATAAAGAAAAAGCGATGAGTCTTCTGCATTCTTTTTATTGCTGGGGACATGTGGGAGTAGTGCTTCTTTCCACATTATTTTTTAGGATTTTTGGCATAGAAAACTGGAAATATATGGCGCTTGTATGGGCGCTGATTCCAATCGTAAACGGCGTACTTTTCACCAGAGTTCCGATTGCTCCATTGCTGGATGAAGGGGAAGAAGGACTGTCTATGGCAGAACTTTTTAAGAAAAAAATCTTCTGGGTTCTGATGTTGATGATGCTCTGTGCAGGAGCCAGTGAACAGGCAGTCAGCCAGTGGGCATCTACTCTTGCTGAGAAGAGTTTTGGAATCAACAAGACCATCGGAGATCTGGCAGGTCCTATGGCATTTGCGATTCTCATGGGAAGCTCCAGAGCTTTTTATGGAAAGTTTGGTGATAAGATCAATCTGGAACGTTTTATGCAGTATAGTGCGATTTTGTGCATGATTTCCTACCTGATGATCGCATTTATTCCTGTGCCGGCACTTGGAATCCTGGGCTGTGCAGTCTGCGGTTTATCCGTCGGCATCATGTGGCCGGGAACATTTAGTATGGCAGCAGCGTCTGTGAAGAGAGGCGGAACTGCATTATTTGCACTTCTTGCACTGGCAGGTGATGTGGGATGTTCTTCAGGGCCTACTTATGTGGGAATGATTTCCGGTACACTGAATGATAATCTGAAAATGGGAATTTTCGCGGCACTTGTTTTTCCGATATTAATGATAGTAGGAATTAAGCTGATTTCCGGGATGAGAAAGAAGAATATATAGGAAATATAGCAGACTGCTGAATGGTTGTTACTGTTCACTCCGTTCACAGCAACACGCTTCGCGATGCACAGAATTTATGCTAATCGCATAAATTCGCGCGGTATGTCTCGGGTTTTCTGTGACCTTCGCTCACAAAAAACACCTCGCGGGATATTACCAGTGAACAGTAACGAATGGTTACCAAATATTTCAAAAGAACATTGTAAAATATAGAAGGTTTTGGTATACTAAATTAGCTTTACGGAGGAAAAACAATGGGAGAATGGATTAAAAAAATAAACTGGAAATTTGTTCTTGTAATGATCATAGGAAATATCATTCTTGGACTTGGAATTGCAATTTTTAAACTTTCCGGACTTGGAAATGACCCTTTCAGCGGAATGGCAATGGCATTGGCTGAATGTGTGGGAATTGAATATGCAAGATTTGTAATTTTGATGAATATAGGATTTTTCATAATAGAAATCATCTGGGGAAGAAAGCTGATCGGATTGGGAACAATCGTAAATGCTCTGCTTCTTGGATACATAGTGACCTTTTTCTATAATCTGATCACATCAGTGATTGATGCACCACAGCAGATGGCAATGAGGGTGCTGACTGTGTGCATTGGTGTTATCATCACAAGCCTTGGAATTTCCATGTATCAGCTTCCAAAGCAGGGTGTTGCACCGTATGACAGTATTTCACTGATCATGACAGAGAGATGGCCAAAGATCCCGTACTTCTGGTGCAGGGTATCAAATGATGCAATAAGTGCACTGGTGTGCTATCTTGCAGGCGGAATCGTGGGGCTTGGAACTTTAGTCAGCGCATTTGGATTCGGACCATTTGTACAGTTTTTTGACACACACTTTACATCAAAAGTGTTGGCGAAACTTAATAAATAAGACAACTATTTAAGTGATAAACTGTATAGCAACTATTCAGAGTAGAGGCACATAGCGGAAGCGGATTACGAATATCCGATTGACCAGTTTCTGTACAGTGAGGTGCAGAACAATTACGACATGAAAAAAAGACTGTCTTGTATATACTTTATTCGAACAAGAATAGGTATATACAGAGACAGTTTTTTTATTCAAAAAACAGTTATGAATGTCTGATACTAATATCACCATAATCAGACTTGACAGTCAGGTGATTTTGAGAGTTGGAAGATTCCTTCTGGTAGGTGCTTTTATCATCTGCAGATATAATTTTTCCATTTAATTCATCTGGAATATCAATGTCACCCATATTAGTATCCAGGCTAAATACCAAAGCGTTGAGATATTTTTCAGGAACAGACAGATCAATGTCACCCATTTTTGAAGTAATCTGGCAATTATTATTAAATGAAACATTGGAAAGCTCTGCATCACCGGAGGATAGTGCAAGAATACTGTCTGTAAAATTGGATTCTTCTGCAGACAGATCACCGAGAGAAGCATCCAGTTTCATATTTTCCAGAGAACTGTCAATGATAGAAATGTCACCATCTTTATCAGATATTGCTCCTCTTTTGGTCTGAAGACTCCTAAGTGAGATGTCACCTGTATTTGTTTGCAGATGGAAGTTCTGACAATTTAGTGAATCAAGTGTAAAATCTCCTTCATTCATCTGGCAGGAAAAGTTTTCAAGAGTCTGCTCGTGTGGAATGTAGACGATAATCTGATTCTCAAGCATATCAGTATCGTCAGAAACATGACCATCTGTTAGGAACTCCTGTAGGAAACCGATATCAATCTGCAAATAACCAGATGCAGTTTTTCCATTTTTTTCCGACATGTTCAGAGTACCATTTTCTACCTGCCAGGAAACAGGAATTATACCTTTTACTGTTTCAACATTATAAGAGAGATAATAATTTTCGTCATCAGATTCCCGGATTGAGAAATCCATATGTTTCAGATCAGCATTTAAATTCTGGAAAGAATCGATTTTTTCCTTTTCCAGAATGGCATGGTTGCTATCAGATTTCTCAGAAGAAAAAGATCCGTTATAAGTATTTAAATCCGTATTTTTGATATATTCTCTGCCGCCAGCTGCGATGCCTGAAGCAAAGAGTACAGTGCCAAGTGCACAAAAGACAGTACCGATTATAAGAAAATTTTTAGTTTTATGATTCTTCATTATGGATCATCCTCTCTTTCTGTTTGTAATAAGCTGTGCGATTCTGGCAAACAGGATACAGGTCCATTTGCACAGATAAATTCCGAGAATGCAAAGCAGAATACTAAATCCAATACTCAGGAGTCCGAGTCCCAGAAGGATGAAGCTTCCGGAAATGGAAAATGGAATAGCGATAATTCCACGTACAAAAAGTTTGCCGCCAATGAGAAAAGCACATAATGCAAATATAAAAACACATAAGTATGCGCAAAACAGGCAGACAGCAACACTTGCTAATATGGCAAACAATACAATAAGCAAAGGAATTGCGATTGGTGCTGCACAGACAGCAAGAATTGCCACTTTTAAAGTTCCTTTTTGCACAGGTTTATTGATAGCAGAAGTTTTGCCCAGCTTCTTATCCAGAAGATTGGAAATCAGATCTCTGGCTGCTTCTTTTGGTGTGCCAAGTTCTTTCATCAGTTCCTGCTGACCATTCTCATCAGCTTCGCCAAAGTATTCTTCAAAGTAATCGACTGCGTCTTCATAGTCCTGTTTTGGAAGACGGTGCAAATACTTTTTCAGTTGAGTCATATATTGTTCTTTTGTCAATTTCGTACCCTCCCCTCAATAATCCCGTCAATTGTATCGCGGTAACTGTTCCATTCCTGATGCAAAAATTCAAGCTGTTTTTTGCCATCATCGGTGATGGAATAATATTTACGTTTACGTCCCTGGAATTCCTGCGAATAAGTCGTAACGTATCCACCCTTTTCCAGCTTCTTCAGAATCGGATATAAAGTAGATTCTTTGATATCAGCTACGATTTTGACTGTCTGACTGATCTCGTATCCGTAGGAATCCTGTGTGTCCACGATAGAAAGAATCAAAAATTCAATCAACAATGCAGATACAGGATAATACATAGAACCACCTCCTGAAATAATATGTAAAATAATTATATATAAAAATTTTATATATAAAATATATACATATACAGAGAAGATGTCAAGAGGAATATTAAAATAAAAAAGAACTGTACCAGGAGGTGAGTTTCAATAGAAGTTATATAATTCTAAGAAACAATTCCTAAACAGTTCTTTTTTATAAAAATACCTTACGTAGTGTCTTGCTCACATTTCACAAAATGACTTATCTGAAGTTTTATCTATGCCATTTGCTGAAAATGAATCATATGCTATGTTAGTACAGCGAATATTAAGTAACCGCTATATTGACTTGTCTGATTTTTCATCTGCGGCGTTGTCGTCAATCGGCGTATCCACCGCTACACCTCATTCCTCCGCCTTGCAGATGAAGAAATCATTCGTTTCAGATTAACTACACATATGACACGCCTCACAAGCCGATGGCGTAGTAGCGCATCCACCCATCGCGGTCTCACGCAGCTCTGCAGGAAGCTTCTTCCCTACGGTAAACATTGTCTGGATCATTTCGTCCAGAGGAATCAGCTGAGGGATTCCGGCGAGAGCCATCTCGGCGGCAATGATCGCATTTGCAACACCGGCAGCATTTCTGTTCTGGCAAGGATATTCTACCAGACCTCCTACCGGATCACATACCAGACCAAGCATATTCATAAGGACAGTAGATGCAGCATACGTACATTCTTTTGGGGTGCCGCCCATCAGTTCCACAGCGGCAGAAGCAGCCATGGCAGAAGCAACGCCGACCTCTGCCTGACATCCGCCGACAGCACCGGCGACGGTGGCATTTCGCATTGCCAGATATCCGATTGCACTTGCATTGAAAAGCGCCTGAATAATCTGGTCGTCAGAGAAGTGGTAATGCTCCTGCATTGCCAGCATCAGTCCAGGGACAATTCCGGCAGAACCGGCAGTAGGAGAGGCCACGATCAATCCCATAGAAGCATTAGTCTCAAGTGTTGCCATGGCGTAAGTTATTGCTCTCTGAAGCAGATCATCACAAAGTCCCTGACTATTCTGAGCGTGAAGACTCAGCTTTCTTGCCTCGCCTCCGATTAGACCGCCCATGGATTTTACAGGTTTTTCAATAGGAGAACGTGCGGCATCTTTCATAATATCCAGAACCCGGCTCATTCGTTCCTTTACTGTTTCAGCGGTTGTTTCGCCAAGTTCAATTTCGCGAAGACGCATGATCTCTGAAATAGGAAGATTTTTTTCTTCACAGAGTGTTAAGAGTTCGTTTGCGTTTTTAAAGTCCATGATAAAAATCCCCCTTTCTTTACATCTGTACGATCATGACTTCATGAATATTTGGGTTTTCGCGGATAGCAGGAACGATATTCTCCGGAAGCTTACCATCAGATTCTACAATTGTGTAAGCAATATCGCCTTTTCCTTCGCGGAAGAGACGCATGAATGCAATATTGATATTTCGGTCACTCAGGCATTTGGTAATATAGGCCACAACACCCGGAGTATCCTGGTGAATAACGATGACTGCGCTGTACTCGCCAGTAAAATCTACCTGGACGTGATTGATCTCAACAATACGGACTTTTCCACCACCCAGGGATTCTCCGCGCACAGTCATTTTCTGGCCTTTTTCATTTTCCATACAGATATCTACAGTATTTGGATGAATGTCTGTTTCCTGGTCATTAGGAGTGAATGAAAACTCCAGATCTTTTTCGTGGGCAATATCGAATGAGTTTCGGATACGCATATCATCCGTAGAAAATCCCATGATTCCTCCAAGTAAAGCGCGGTCTGTACCATGTCCGCGATAGGTTTTGGCAAAAGAACCATACAGAATAAAATCAGCCCTTTTTAACGGACCTTCGATCATTTTGTGGGCAAGATAAGAAATACGTGCCGCACCTGCGGTATGTGAACTTGAAGGACCGATCATGTTCGGTCCCATTACATCAAATGCACTGATAAATGACATAAGAATTATTCTCCTATAATTATGAAATAATAAGCCCTCCGGCATTAACTATATTCTAACATTCACTCATGAAATAAGCAAATTCTAATATAAACTGTTAAAGGAAAGCCTTACGTTAGTATTGTTACTGTTCGCTCTGTGCCAGTAACGTTAATATAAACAAAAATTAATGTAAAAAATAGAAAAACAGGGTTGCTTTTTCACAATAGGGCGGTTACAATAACAATGCAAATGAAACAAGACTGTTTTTATCATAAAAGAACAGTGTAAGTTTTGAGCGTTCAGGAAATCAGTTCACAGAAAGAATGAAATTTTTCTGAACGAAAAATATAGAGAAAAGGCAGGTGGAACAGAATGGATAATTGCGATTCTCATGGGCGAAGTAGTAGCACAGGATCTGAAATAAAAAGAGTATATGAGTATTGCAGACATTCTTCTGTTCTGCTGTAGTCATATATTACACATCTTTTTCGATTTCTTATCCTGTATTTATGAAATTCCCCGAATCATGCAATTACATATTTGAACAGTGAATAATCAGTAAGTAATACATTGGAAGTGCTTACTGTTTTATTGTGCTGGAAAGTGCATAAGGAAAGTGGCAGTAACGACAGACTGCTTTCTTTTGGTGCGCAATTTATGTACAAAAACGGAGGAAAAAATGATGGAGAAAAGAGTACAGGATTATTCCAAAGAAATTCTCAAAATCATCCGCAGCAATACCTCTCCGGCTGTTATGGCAGGAAGACTGCAGGATTATCATGAGAATGACCTGGCAGATGTACTGCCAATGCTGACTGTACAGGAAAGGTGCAAACTGTACCGTATTCTGGATACAGATGTGCTCTCTGATATTTTTGAGTACACAGAAGAAGAGAACGCAGCAGAGTATCTGAACGAAATGGATGTAAAAAAGGCGGCAGCCATTTTATCCAGAATGGAGACAGATGCCCTGGCAGATGTATTAAATAAACTTGAAAAAGCAAAAAAGAAAATACTGATCGATCTGTTAGAACCTGAGGTTCGGCGTGATGTGGAGATGATCGCATCTTTTGATGAGGATGAGATCGGAAGCCGCATGACTACAAATTTTATTGTGATCACAGATAAGCTCACCGTAAAGCAGGCGATGAGCAGTCTGATTTCACAGGCAGCGAAGAACGATAATATTTCTACGATTTTCGTAGTAACAGAGCAGCAGAAATTCTACGGTGCGATCGATTTGAAAGAATTGATTATTGCCAGACAGGATGATCTGCTCGAGAATCTGGTCGTGACATCATATCCGTATGTGTATGCGGAGGAGAATATTGATGACTGTATTGAAGAACTGAAGGATTATTCAGAAGATTCTGTTCCGGTACTGGATAATGATAACCAGCTTCTGGGTGTTATCACATCTGCGAGCATCATTGATCTGGTTGATGACGAGATGGGAGATGACTATGCGAAGCTGGCTGGTCTGACTGCCGAAGAAGATTTAAAAGAACCTCTGAAAGAGAGTATGAAGAAACGTATGCCATGGCTGATCATTCTGTTAGGTCTTGGAATGGTCGTATCTTCTGTTGTAGGTCTCTTTGAGCAGGTAGTAACGGCACTTCCGATTGTGATGTGTTTTCAGTCCCTCATCCTGGACATGGCGGGAAATGTAGGTACACAGTCTCTGGCTGTAACGATCCGTGTGCTGATGGATGAATCACTTACAGGAAAACAGAAACTGGAACTTGTATGGAAAGAAATGCGAATCGGCTTGTGCAACGGCAGCCTTCTGGGATTTTTCTCTTTCGTATTGATTGGGTTGTATATTTATCTGTTTAAGGGAAAAACATTGCTGTTTTCTTACGCAGTGTCAGGCTGTATCGGTGTGGCACTTTTACTGGCAATGCTGATTTCCAGTGCAGTGGGAACCTGCATTCCGCTGTTTTTTAAGAAAATTAATATTGACCCGGCAGTAGCTTCCGGTCCGCTGATTACAACGGTGAACGACCTGGTTGCGGTAATCACATACTATGGTCTCAGCTGGATTTTTTTACTGGAAATGTTGCATCTGGCGGGATAATAAAACTGTAAAAAATGGGCTGTCTATTTCCCGACAGCCCATTTTTATGTATGTCTGGAAGCGTACAATTGTAATCTCTTAAATAAATTTTGGCTTTAAGAGAGTTGTTTCAGAAATAATCTGAAGTGAAGTCTCAGGTTAGTTTTATGCAGAGGCTTTGGAAAGTTTCTGCTTCTTAAATGTCTGGATTCCTTCAGCTACAAGGAAGAGAGCCAGAATAGCCATCGCTGCCGCAAAGATAAGCTGGAACCAGTCACCCCAGAGAGCCTGTCCTGCACCGATTATAACGATCTTATTTTTTACAGTGATAAGCAGGCTGCAGAGTGTTGCTGCAAGCATAAATACCATCGGGACATAGAACATTTTATTGTTCTTTCCTGCCTGTCCAAGCCATGCGCAGACGGCCATGAGAGCGATACCTGCTGCAAATGCTGCCGGAGGACCACCGAAAGCTCCGCCTGTATATTTATCAAATACCATACCAACTGCGATCAGAGCTACGATACCAAGTGCAGATTCAATCAGCATGGAACCATAGGCGATAGGTTTTGCATTTTTTTATATTATCTAAATTAATAGGGTTTTTATGAATGATGAATGAAGGGATTGTTTTATGAAAATAATTGGAATTGATATTGGAACAACAACAATCAGCGGTGTTGTTCTGGAGAATAAAGTAGAAGGTCAAATAACAACTAAAGCAGAAGAAAAATTGGAAATTGTTGAGGCAAAGACTATAGAAAATGGCTGTTTTATCCCAACAGAACACGAATGGGAACGAATACAGGATGCAGAACAGATAGTAAAAAAGGCTCAGAATTTAACAGACTATTTTTTAGATAAATATCAGGATGTCGAGAGAATCGGACTTACCGGGCAGATGCATGGAATTGTGTACATTGATAAGAATGGAAAATGTGTCAGTCCGTTGTATACATGGCAGGATGAACGAGGGAATCTTTATAGCGAAAATGGAGATTCTTGTGGTGAAAAAGAAAATGCTTATGATGAAATCGGAGAAGAGAAAATAAATGAAGTTAAAATAAAGAAAACCAAAGGAATATCTCTGATAGAGGAAATCCAACAAAAGTGTAAGTTAAAAACAGCATCTGGATATGGGCTGGTTACGCACATTTACAATATGAGACATAGCTTGATTCCGAAATCAGCGACAAGTTTCTGTACGATTATGGATTATCTTGGAATGTGCCTGACAGGACGACAAGTACCGCTTGTGCATGTCAGCAACGCTGCAAGCTTCGGCTTCTTTAACGGACGTAAGATGTGTTTTGAAACAGAAAAACTAAATGAAATGCGAATTGAAGAAAAGTGGCTGCCAGAGATTTGCACTGATGTGAAAAAACTGGGTACGTATCGAAACTGTACAGTGACAGCCGCAATAGGCGATAATCAGGCAAGCTTCCTCGGTTCAGTAGGAAATAAGAGTAATATCTTACTTGTAAACATGGGAACAGGTGGACAGATTTCCATTCTTTCTGATTGGTATTTTGAAAAAGATGGAATCGAAGCAAGACCTTTTCTGAATGGAAAATATCTGCTGGCTGGTGCATCTTTATGTGGTGGAAAAGCATATGCGTTACTTGAAAACTTTTTCAGAAAATTTGTAAAAGAAGCAACAGGGCAGGATAAGCCATTATACAAAATAATGGAAACAATGGCGGAAAAAGGAAAAGAATTTGATGCCAGACAGCTAGAGAACAGAAGACTTAAAATAGAAACCACATTCGATGGCACAAGAGTCAGCCCGGAACTTGGCGGCAGTATTACGAATCTGTTCTCTGATAACTTCACACCGGAAAGCTTCACCTATGGAGTTCTGGAGGGAATGAGCAGAGAACTTTACAATATGTATCAGACCATTCACAACGGAACTGATATTGAAGTAAAACATATAACAGGCTCAGGAAACGGCCTCAGAAAAAATAAAGTACTCTGTGAAATTGTTGAGGAAATGTTTGGAGCAGAACTTGTTCTAGCGGAACACGAAGAGGAAGCGGCAGTGGGTGCTGCAATAAGTGGAAGTATCAGCAATGTTAACACTTGTAAAAATTGCTAATAAATCAAAGGAGAAATTCCATGAATAAGAAAAAACTTGCATTTATCTGTGTTCACAATTCCTGCCGAAGCCAGATTGCAGAAGCACTTGGGAAAAAACTTGCAGGAGATGTGTTTGAATGCTATTCCGCAGGAACGGAAACAAAGCCCCAGATCAATCAGGATGCGGTGCGCCTGATGAAAGAACTGTACGATATTGATATGGAACAGACACAGTACAGTAAAACATTTGATAAGATACCTGTTCCGGATATTGCTGTCTCGATGGGCTGTGATGTAGGGTGCCCGTATATCGGCAGAGCTTTCGATGAAAACTGGGGACTGCAGGATCCGACAGGTCAGAGTGATGAAGTATTCATCAGCGTAATACGAGAGATTGAGCGAAATATTATCCGACTTGTGGATAAAGAAAAATAATAAAACGTAGTGTATAGGAAAACTTTGGCAGATATGAGGAAAGAAATATGAGGAAAGAATCCAACTATGAGATTATGAAACATCAAATGCAAGATGTATTTGCACAAGGAAATCTTGCACTGGCAGCAGAAAAATGGCATCTTGATATAAATGATGAAGTTATTTATGTTCGTTTTATTGCAAGAGATTACACCATTAATGTAAAAAGCGGGCTTATCCTGCGTGCAGACAATGGCATCGAAGCAGATTACAATGAAGCAATGACACTGTATGATATTCTTTCTCGTGAGCCTGCAGTAACATTTGAAAAATTTGTTTCGATTGATTTCTTTAGCGGTTTAAAAAGTACATCTGGAGGAAGTAGCATTTTTGACAGCGCAAAAGCTGCATTTGATCATCAGGAGACCAAGCTTGCACGCGCATGCGAGAAGCTTGGGGATGTGCCCTTTGGTAAGTCGGATGTAGGATTGTTTGGAGGACTTTGCGGTTCACTCAACAATATTTTCGTTCATATGTCAGGGCAAAACATAGGAAATGACATGCGGAAGGATTGTTTTCGTAAAATAATGAGATTTTCATTCCCTCAGATGAACTATTTTGGAAGCGGTTCTCTTGTGACGCGGGTGACAAATGATATTACACAGGTACAAAATTTCGTATCGCAGTTTGTCAGAGGAATGATTAGAACAATGATGCTTACATTCGGAAGTATATTCTGTATGTGGCGCCTGAATTCCAGATTTGGGCTGATTGTGTTGTGTGCGTTTCCTTTTCTTGTAAGTACGCTTATCATATGTCTGTGTAAGGCAAATCCTTTGTTATTGCAACTACAGGGAAAGTTGGATGATATCAATGCAATCATGCAGGAGGATATTTCAGGTATTAGAATTATTAAGGCATGTGTGTGTGAAATATATGAGAAGGCACGTTTTGGAAAAGCCAATGACGAACTTATAAAGACACAGTTGCAGACCCTTGTGATTTTTGCGTTCATGAACCCAATTGTGAATGCAATCATGTATATTCTCAGATACCATACGCAGTAATCTGAAATATGGCAACGAAAGTGCTACGGAGGCTCAACTGGAAAAGGCTGTAGAGATGAGTCGATGCCTGGATATGGTAAAACGTCTTCCGCAAGGATATGACACTGTATTATATGGCGCGGGAGATAATATCAGTCAGGGACAATGTCAGCTTTTTGCGATAGCCCGTGCATTTGTTGCGGATCCTAAGATACTGATTCTGGACGAGGAGACATCTAATGTAGATACACGCACAGAGAAAAAAATTCAGATAGCTATGCAGAAAATTATGCAGGGGCGCACAAGTATTGTAATTGCCCACCGTCTGTCCACAATCGGAGATTCAGACATGATTGTTGTAATGGATCATGGTGAAATAGTCGAATGTGGAACACACGAAGAACTACTGGAGAGAAAGGGTAAATATCATGAACTTTATATGACACAATATGCCGGTTTCTCTATTTAGAATCTTGCGAAACCTATCCAAATCGACAAGATGCTGAAGATGATTAGAAAAGTACTGAAAGAGTAAAAGAGAAAAATTGCAGGTGGACAAATAATTTTTAATAAACCTTCCCATAGTCATAGTTTCTGATAAACTCAAGCACTTTTCTGACTGCCGGGGCCAAATCATGCATATCCCGGACACATGCGCCAATGACACGTTCTTCCACTGGTGAGATGGGTAGCATTTTTACTTCATTTTCAAAACCATACATGGTCAGAAGCGGCATGATTGCAAAGCCAAATCCGGCTTTGACCATTTCAACTGTTGTTTTATCATCTACCACATGGCATACGGTGCGGACATCGAGATTCAGTTTGTCTATAATACGGCTGGCATCCGCATCGCAGGATTCACGCTGCATGATAAAGCGTATATCTGCAAGACTTTCAAGTGAAATTTCAGAATCAGATGTAGTTTTAGTCCCTTTGCGTAAAATGCACATCAGCGGATCAGCGAAAATCCGATAAAAAGGAAAATGCGGGTTCACTGTCTCAGACAGGAAACCGATGTCAACCACTCCGGTTTTCAGCCAATCAATGATATTTTCGTAAGACCCCTGATAGATTTCAAAAGTAATGTTGGGATATTGTGCCTTGAAGCCGTAGATCAGATCAGGCAGATATCTGCACATGGAATTAAAAATTCCAAGACGGACATGACCTTTCTCAAAACCATTCAAATCTGACAAATATTGAAACAGCATATCTTCTTTTTGGATTATGGAGGAAATCAGTGGCAAAATACTTTCACCAGTGGTGGTCAGAGTGACACCGCGTCGGTTTCGAATAAATAAAGTGCCCCCAAATTCCTGCTCCATCTGCTTTATAATATGGCTGATCGCGGGTGGTGTAACATTGTGAAGTTCCGCTGCTTTTTGAAAACTGCTATATTGCACTATTGTAAGAAATACACGGTAATTGAAAGTGTCCATGACTTATCCCTTTCGCATTATAAGATGATATTAGGGTCAAAAGTTAGGAGTGAAAAACTTTTGACTCTGGTATTATAAGATAAAAAAAACTAAAGTATAAAATAAATAACTTTATATTTATTTATTACTATTTTAGGGCTATGATTGGTATACGTCAAGTTAAGTAATGAAATGGAGAAAAGTAAATGAAGAAAAAAAGTAGTTTTACAGGGCAGCTCGGATTTGTTTTTGCGGCGGCCGGGAGTGCAGTTGGAGTGGGCAATCTCTGGAGATTTCCTTTTCTGGCAGCAAAGGATGGCGGCGGTGTTTTTCTGCTGATTTATCTGGTGTTGATTTTTACGGTCGGCTTTGTGCTGTTGACCACCGATATCGCCATTGGTCGCAGAACTGGTAAGAGTGCGATTTATGCCTATGAAAGTATGAATCGGAAATGGAAATTTCTTGGTGTGATCACCTTCTTTGTACCTGTTCTGATTATGACATACTATGCCGTAATCGGCGGCTGGATACTCAAATATATCTTGCTGTTTGCAACCGGAAATGTGGAAACAGCAGCACAGGACAACTGTTTCACATCATTTATCACAGAACCTGGTTCTGTGTGGTATGGATTAATTTTTATGTTGATTACATCCTTTATTGTATATAACGGTGTGGAAAAAGGAATTGAACGTGTGTCCAAAACTATGATGCCGATACTGTTAGTGATTGTGGTTGGAATCGCTATTTATTCACTGACGCTAAAAAGTACGGCGGATGATGGAAGTATCCGAACGGGTATGCAGGGATTAAAGGTCTATCTGACTCCGGATTGGTCTGGCATGACGGTATCAAGATTTCTGCAGATTGCATTGGATGCGATGAGCCAGTTGTTCTTCTCACTGAGTGTATCAATGGGAATTATGATTACCTATGGCTCTTATGTAAAACCAGAGGTTGATCTGGGAAAATCTGTATCAATGATTGAAGTTATGGATACCGGTGTTGCACTTCTGGCGGGAGTTATGATCATTCCGGCGGTCTATGTATTTTTTGGCGTGGACGGTATGGCAGCAGGGCCTGGACTGATGTTCATTTCTCTGCCGAAGGTATTCTATCGAATGGGTGTTGCGGGAAGAATCATAGGTCTTCTTTTCTTTGTCCTTGCAGCTTTTGCGGCACTGACTTCCTGTATTTCGGTTCTGGAATCCATTACCGCTAACTGTATGGAGATTTTCCATACAGAACGTAAAAAAACAACGGGAGTTCTGTCCATTATTTATCTGGTTGCAACTGCTGTTATTGCACTGGGTTATAGCGTTTTCTATGTTGAGGTTATGCTGCCAAACGGAAGCACCGGACAGCTGCTGGATATTATGGACTACATCAGCAACAGTTTTATGATGCCTTTCATTGCACTGTTGTCGGCTATTTTTATCGGCTGGGTTATGAAACCAAGCTGGATCGTGGAAGAAATGGAGCGCGGTGGAAAACACTTCGGGCGAAAGAAACTGTATATAGTTATGATCAAATATCTGATGCCAATTATTATGCTGGTACTGTTCTTACAATCTACAGGTATCCTGAATAAAGTTTGATTATAGGACTAAAAAAAGGCGGTTCTTTTTCGTATCAGATTGATTGGATTAGTGAAAATGTGAACAAAAAAACGGGGAATAGTATGAGTCTGGCAAGGTCAATACTTGACAAAAAAAGAGACATAACAGATAATTGCTATAGTTAAAAAAGAAAGCAGTAAAACAAATTACAGATATTTTTTGATAAATATCCCCGTAAACAGGAGGTCGGATATGAGACAGTGTATGGATACTGATAATTTACACCGCAGATTAAAGAAAATCATCGGGCAGGTACAGGCAATTGACCGTATGATTGATGAGGATATTCCATGTGAAGATGTTCTTTCACAGATCAATGCAGCGAAATCTGCATTACATGGATGTGGAAAAGTAGTTCTGGAAGGACATATCAAGCATTGCGTCCGCGATGGCATTGAATTTTCTGGCAATCGTTCTTGCTATCACGGGAATTCTGAACCCTGTAGTTGGAGCACTGGTACACAATGCCGGTTCAGTACTTGTAATTATTAATTCGGCACTCCTGTTAAAATGGAAGTAAATTTTTATGTTCTTTGCGGCTGATTAGATGATAAGTGACATTGGTTTCCGGGTCTGTCAGTGGAATTACTTTTCGGTTAAATTACAGAATATTTATTGCGTATCCCTGCTCTAAGGATTAAACTTGTAAAGTAATAAATGAAAAAATAAAATTAACTGGAGAAATAACAAATGGAATACATAGATATTGTAGATGAACAGGGAAATCCAACAGGGGAAAAAGTTGAGCGTTCGATTGCTCATTCACAGGGAATCCGCCACAGGACAGCACATATCTGGATCGTGCGGAAAGTAAATGGCAGATATCAGGTTCTTATGCAGAAAAGGGCTATGAATAAAGAATCCTTTCCGGGAATGTTTGATACCTCATCAGCGGGACATATCCAGGCAGGTGATGAGCCTCTGGAATCGGCATTACGTGAGTTTCACGAGGAACTGGGAATCCGTGCACAGCCGCAGGAACTGGAATTTGCCGGAAATTTTCGTATATCCTATGAGAAAGAATTCTACGGAAAAATGTTCCGGGATAATGAAATCGCTTTTGTGTATATTTACAGTCAGCCTGTAGATGAGACAAAGCTGGTTCTCCAGAAAGAAGAAGTGGAAACCGTAGAATGGTTTGACCTGGAAGAAGCATATGCAAACTGTAAAAAACGCGATCCGAGATTCTGCGCACCAACAGGCGGGATAGAAATTGTGATAAGAGAATTGGCGGGTAGAAGATGATCACATATGAATATGGAAATCCAGAAGCAGATACTGTTCTGATTCAGCCAACGGGTGAGCATGAATTGGCAAGTCTTGAGAATGAGGTCAGAGAAATTGAAAAAAGGACTTCTAAGGAATTCAGATTTATTGCGACAAAGGTAGAAAACTGGAATGATGATCTGTCTCCATGGAAAGCACCGGCGGTATTTAAGAAGGAGGATTTTGGTGGTGGTGCGTCAAAGACGTTAGAGAATATTATCGCACTTTGCGCAGATAAAAACAGAAAATATTATATAGGTGGATATTCCCTTGCAGGATTATTTGCGTTATGGGCAGCCTGCCAGACAGATATATTCTCAGGTGTTGCAGCAGCATCCCCATCTGTATGGTTTCCTGGCTTCATTGACTATATGAAGACATATAAGATGAAAAGTCAGAACGTTTATTTAAGTCTCGGAGATAGAGAAGAAAAGACAAGAAATCCTGTTATTGCACAAATCGGTAACTGCATCAAAGAGGAATATCGCTGTTTGCTGGAAAATGGAATTAATTGTATACTGGAATGGAATAAAGGAAACCACTTTAAAGAAGCAGATATAAGAACTGCGAAAGCATTTGCATGGATATTAAATAATGATTCGTCAGGCGAACGGACAACAAGGCTGAGTAATTTGTAGAGACAAAAATAAATTTACAGAACGGGAAGTCAGAGATGCAACGGTAGGTTGTGTTTCTGGCTTTTTTTGTTTATATGTTATACAGTATACGATTTCTTGATTTATAAGAACAGGATTGAGATGTTTATAATTTTAAAAAAATGTTAAAAAATAAACAAATAATACATGGAAAATATTGGCACAATAGCAGACATATGATAGAAAAATAGCAGATATATGATAATAATATAGAGTAAATGACAAAAAATATCAAATATTAAAATAATTCAAAATACTATTGCGTTATAAAATTAACAATGATATAATGCGAACTGACAGAAGAGGTGAGTGCCTTCTGCAGCAGCATGTAAACTGGCATAATTTTAAAGGAGAGAACAGCAATGGCAAGATTTACATTACCAAGAGACATTTATCATGGAAAAGGATGTCTGGCAGAACTGAAAAATTTAAAAGGAAAGAAGGCAGTCCTTGTTGTTGGCGGTGGTTCCATGAAACGTCAGGGATTTTTGGATAAAGCAGTCAACTATTTAAAAGAAGGCGGAATGGAAGTTCAGCTGATTGAAGGCGTTGAACCAGATCCATCAGTAGAAACGGTTATGAAAGGTGCAAAAGTAATGCAGGAATTTCAGCCGGACTGGATCGTAGCTATGGGCGGTGGATCACCAATTGATGCAGCGAAAGCAATGTGGACATTTTATGAATACCCGGATACAAAATTTGAAGATCTTATTACACCTTTTGGATTCCCGGAATTAAGACAGAAAGCCAGATTTGCGGCAATTCCATCCACATCAGGAACAGCTACAGAAGTTACAGCTTTCTCTGTAATTACTGATTATAATACAGGAATTAAATATCCTCTGGCAGATTTTAATATCACACCAGATGTGGCAATCGTTGATCCGGAGCTGGTAGAAGGACTTCCAGTTAAACAGGTAGCGTATACTGGAATGGATGCATTAACACATGCAATTGAAGCATATGTTTCTACTTTACACTGTCCATATACGGATCCGCTTGCATTGCAGGCAATCGAGATGGTGCTGACATATCTTCCGGCATCTTATAATAAAAATATGGAAGCACGTGAGCAGATGCACTATGCACAGTGTCTGGCAGGAATGGCATTTTCCAATGCGCTGCTTGGTATTGTTCATTCAATGGCTCACAAAACAGGAGCTGCATTTTCTACAGGTCATATTCCACATGGATGTGCAAATGCCATCTATCTTCCATATGTAATTAAATATAATGCGAAAGATCCTGTAGCGGCAGAACGTTATGCAGAAATAGCAAGAAGAATGGGACTGGAAGGAACATGTCAGAAGGCATTAATCAACAGTCTCTGTGAAAAGATTGATGAATTTAATGTAAGATTAAATATTCCAAAAACATTAAAAGAGTTTGGAATTCAGGAAGATGAGTTTAAGGAAAAAGTTGCAAAGATTGCAGAACTTGCAGTAGGTGATGCATGCACCGGCTCAAATCCAAGAGCAATTGATCCGGCAAATATGGAAAAACTTCTGACATGCACATATTATGGAACAGAAGTTGATTTCTGATAAAGGATTAAATAAATAATCGTGGTTAAATCGGAACCGAAATAGGGTTTAGCCAAAAAGGAACATATGTATTTTCTTTTCCCCTTGCTTTAATTATAAAAAGCAAGGGGAATTTTTATACCTTGCCTCAGAATAAGAATGTGTTATATAATAATACGAATATATCATAAGAAAATTAACAGGAGGGCCTTTGATATGGATATTTCTGAATTTATAGAAGTAGCAAAGAATCTTAACGTTCTTGGAATTAAAATTACAAAAGACGGAGAACTGGCAGCAGAGTGGCACAGTGAGCCTGAATGCAGGAGAAATATCTATTCTGCAACGAAAAGCTTTACATCCTGTGCAGTTGGTTTTGCTGTTCAGGAAGGTTTGATTGATCTGAATGAAAAGCTTACAGAAGCATTTTCAGGAGATATGCCGGAGAATATTGATGATAACCTGAAATCTGCAACAGTCCGGGATTTACTGACCATGTGCCTGGGACAGGAAAAAGGAAATCTTATGGGAGAACAGCGCCCGTTATATAAGGAAGATGACTGGGTAAAGATGTCTCTGGCTATTCCTTTTAAATATAGGCCAGGAACACATTTTGTATATAATAATGTTGGTCCGTATCTGGCTGGAATCCTTGTACAGAGACGGTCCGGATGTGATCTTGTTTCCTATCTCACACCCAGATTGTTTTCACCTCTTGGGATAAAACGCCCGACATGGGAAACAGATCCTCTTGGTAACAGCTTTGGAGCAGGCGGATTATTCCTTACCCTTTCTGAACTTCACAAATTTGGTCTTTTCTATCTTAATGAAGGCAGATGGAATGGCAGACAGATACTGTCCAAACAGTGGATAAAAGAAAGCACAAAAGCTGCTGATGTGGATCATTATGGATATCTGTTCTGGCGCGGAGAATACAATTCATACAGAGCAGATGGAAAATATTGCCAGATTTCCATGGTTCTTCCGGATAAAAATGCAGTTGTCACATTTGTATCAGAATGCCGCAGAGGAAAAGAACTTATGCGCGCAGTTTATGATCTTATTTGCACAAAATTATAAGGGGAGAAATATTATGACTCAAAAAGAACGTATGGAACAGGGAATCATTTATGATCCGGGTGCATCAGAAATTGCAGATGAGCAGGCTGTTTATATGGAAAGACTGCGAATATCCGATTGACTCAGTTGCGTCCGTCAGAACAGGACAAGAAACAGAAATGAAAGAATCGACTGGGAGAATTTAAAATAAACCAGAAAGAGAGCCTACATTAATGGATTTAAAACAGTTACAGTATTTCGTGGTATGTGCGCAGACCGGGTCGTTCAGTGAGGCGGCAAAAAATCTATATTCAACACAGCCGAGTGTCAGCAAAGTGATCAAGGGACTGGAAGATACGCTGGGAATGCAGCTTTTTGAACGGCTTCCGAGAGGAATCAGACTAACAGTACAGGGGCACAAGATTTATGAATATGCGTCTAAAATTATAAATGAAGTAAATGTTCTGGAAAATATGGCTTCCAGCGGAATGACAAAATGGATCCGGATATCTTTAAATCCCAGTTCCTGGTTTGCCAATCAGTTTGTAGACTTTTATAATGAAACTTATGAAAAAAATTACCATTTCCAGGTGACAACAGCAGGCGTACAAAGCGTAATGGAAAGAGTACGGGATTATATGGATGACATTGGTTTTGTATATATCCTCAGTCAGCAGAAGGAAAATTTTTTGTATGAACTGTCAAAAAACAAAATGCATTTCGAACCTATCTATGAAACAGATGTAATGTTGTATCCGGGACAGCTGACAGAGCTTTACAATTCCGGCAAAGAGAGGGCAGAACTGGAAGACCTGGAAGGAATCCGTTTTATACAGAATTATCAGGATGAATTTTTTGACATCGGTGCTGTAAAAGAGGATGCATTCCAATGGAAGGACATTGATATTTCCGTGCTGACCAACAGTGATTATATTATGGAAAAAATGCTGAAGAACAGTAAGGTGGCAAATATAAGCGGAAGTTACCTGTCAGAAAACAAAGAAGGAACTACACCGGGAATCCCTCTGGATCTTGGAGACAGTAAAGTGATTTTTGGTTTTATACTCCACAAAGGAGAAGAAATGGATGAGAGTGTGGCTGAACTTGTGGAGTTTTTAAAGAGCAGACTGCCGAAGCATTAATAAAAATTGTAGTTGACTTTTTAACTTATTTTGCATATACAAATAGTAGCTAAGAAATGAAGTGAAATTCCATGAAGCGAAATGAAAGCCCTCAGAGTTGCCGCTCTGAGGGCTTTCTTGCTCGTTGCGGTGAGCTGTTCCGTTTAGACTGGTGCTGTCTAATGTCTACTGTCCAGCTATTTACCTATTCTAAAAATAAAGACAGATATTCAAATTAAGAATAGCTCATAACCCCCAGGGTGGGTTGTGGGCTATTTTTGTTTTTGTTAAACTGAATGGTGGCTAATTAAGAGTACAATTTTGAAAAATTATAAAATGGAGATACTCAAATGAAAAAATATGCATTCAGACGACTGCTTCAGCTGATTCCCATTTTGTTTGCGATTACTTTTCTTTCCTATGGCATGATGCGGATTGCCGGAAGCGATGTGGTAACACAAAAAATGGAAAATACAGGACAGATTGTATCAGAAGATAGGTTAAATGCAGCCAGAGAACAGCTGGGACTGGATAAACCATTTCTGACCCAGTATTTTGTGTGGCTTGGGAAACTGCTTCATGGAGATATGGGAAACAGCTATGTATCCAGTCTTCCGGTTTTTGATACGTTCATATCGAAGCTTCCGGCAACGCTGCTTCTTACAGTGACATCTATTTTGCTGACCATCATCATATCAATCCCTTTGGGGATTCTGTCAGCAGTGAAACAGAATACGATTATGGATTATCTGATCCGCTTATGCAGCTTTATAGGAAACAGTCTTCCTAATTTTTTTGTATCATTGCTGTTGATGTATTTTCTTGCGATCAGGCTGAGGATTTTTCCGGTTATAGCCAAAGAAGTAAGCTTAAAGAGTGTGGCAATGCCGGCAATCACTCTGGCAATTGCCATGTCAGCCAAGTATCTCCGCCAGGTCCGTGCAACTGTGCTGGATGAATTAAGCAAAGACTATGTGGCAGGAGCGAAAGCAAGGGGAGTAAAGTTTTCTGTTACTCTTTGGAAAAGCATTATGAAGGCTTCGCTGGTAACCATCATTACCTTGCTGATGCTGTCAGTGGGAAATCTGCTGGGAGGAACTGCGATCGTAGAATCGATCTTTATGTGGGATGGAGTTGGAAAGATGGCAGTAGATGCCATTTCCATGCGTGATTATCCTATTATTCAGGCATATGTTATGTGGATGGCAATCATCTATGTTGTGGTAAATCTGCTTACAGATCTGTCATACCGGTTCCTGGATCCAAGAATCCGTCTGGGAGGTGTGAAACAATGAGTGAAAAGCAGAATAAAAATGTGACAGTGCGTGTACAGAAGATTAAGAAAAACCATATAAAACAAAAGCTGGTCTTTTTTCTTATTCTGGCAATAGGGCTTGTAATACTTGCAGTTTTTTCAGAGCATCTCTGTCCATATGACCCTTATGCACAGGATCTGACAAGTGCGCTTCAGCCCCCCAGTCTTCAGCATCCTATGGGAACGGATACATATGGAAGAGATATGCTGTCCAGAGTTATAAGTGGTGCAAGAGCCAGTATTTTCTCCACCTTTATCCTGGTTGCGGTGATCTCTGTGTTAGGAACAGCTGTGGGTGTATGCTGCGGATATTTTGGCGGAGCTGCAGATGCTGTTATGATGAGGATTTCAGATGTATGTCTTGCTTTCCCTGGGCTTGTATTTGCCATGGCGATTGCGGCTATTCTTGGGGGAGGCATTCAGAATGCTGTTATAGCACTGGCAGTAGTAAGCTGGCCGAAATATTCACGTATTGCCAGAGGGCAGACTCTGGCATTAAAAGAGGAACCCTATATTCATGCTGCAATACTGGCAGGTGACAGCTCAGGTCAGATTATGCTCAGGCATATTCTTCCAAATATGCTGGGGCCTGTTCTGATAACAGCCATGCTTGATATCGGTACCATGATGATGGAGCTTGCAGGTCTGTCATTTCTTGGACTGGGAGCACAGATTCCCATGGCTGAGTGGGGAAGTATGATGAGCGGCGGACGAAGTATGATCCAGACATATCCATGGGTAGTATTATCACCTGGAATTGCAATTTTTATATCTGTGGCAATTTTCAATCTGTTAGGTGATACATTCCGTGACTATCTGGATCCGAAGAACAGTCGTTTATGATAAGTAATATTGAAAACATAAGGAGGAAAGAAAATGAGAGCAAAGAAATTTCTGGCAATGGCAATTGCCCTGGGGCTGGCTGTAGGAGTGACAGCTATGCCAACACTGGCAGCAGACAAAAAGACATTTGTATTTGGTGATACCACCTTTAATGCGGAAAATGAAGAGGCAGATATTAATCCACAAAATACATATGCAGGATGGGCGTGTATCCGTTATGGAGTAGGGGAAACTCTTTTCCGTTATTCCGATACCATGGAAATAGAGCCATGGATCGCAAAAGAGTACGAAAATATTGACGAGCTGACCTGGAAGATCACACTGAATGACGGAGTTGTGTTCTCCAATGGACGTGCCTGTGACGGAGAGGCAGTAAAGGAAAGCCTGGAGGCTCTGGTTGCCAATCATGAGCGTGCAGCAGGAGATCTCTGCATTGATACTATCGAGGCTGACGGAAATACTGTTACCATAAAGACTACAGAACCGAAGCCTGCACTTATCAATTATCTCAGTGATCCTTATGGATGCATTATTGATATGCAGGCAGGTGTCAGTGATGATGGGATTGTAATCGGTACAGGTCCTTATGTGGCAACTGAACTGGTGACAGATGATCATGTTAATCTTGTAAAGAATGAAAACTACTGGAACGGAGATGTAAATGTGGATGAGATCACTGTCCGCACAATCTCTGACGGTGATACACTGGCAATGGCTCTTCAGGCAGGGGAGATCAATGCTGCCTATGGCATGGCATATGCAAGCTATCCCTTATTTGAAAATGATGATTTTACATTTACCAGCACAGCTACAAGCCGTGCATTCTATGCGTGGATGAACTTTGAAAGTCCTGTAACATCTGACCCTGCAGTGCGTAAAGCAATTGCCATGGGTATTGATAAGGACAGTTTTGTGTCTGTGCTCCTGAACGGATATGGATATCCTGCAGTCGGTGTTTTCCCGGATACGTTCTCTTTTGGCGGACAGAATCTGACAACAGAGAGCTATGATCCTGATGGGGCGAAAAAGGTTTTGGAAGAAGCAGGATGGGTGGATTCCGATGGTGACGGTATCCGGGAAAAAGACGGACAGAAACTGGAGATCCGCTGGCTTACTTATCCCAGCCGTCAGGAGCTTCCGCTTCTTGCAGAGTCTGCACAGGCAACCTTAAAAGAAATTGGTATGGATGTTCAGGTGAATTGTACCTCTGATAATAATACTATCCGTAAAGACCCTACATTATGGGATGTATATGCAAGTGCCATGGTAACTGCACCTACAGGAGATCCGGAGTATTTCTTTACTTCCTGTACACTGGATGAATCTGCAAGCAATAACGGACATTATCACAGTGATAAACTGGAAGATCTGGAAAAACAGATGAAGCAAGAATTCGATGCAGATAAGCGTTCAGATCTGGCAATTCAGATGCAGCAGACAATCCTGGATGATAATGCCTATGTATTCTGCTCTCACCTGAGAATGAGTATGATCATGCAGTCTAATGTAACAGGACTGACTGCACATCCATGTGATTATTATGAACTGACAGCAGATCTGGACATCAACTAAATTGTAACAATAAATGAAGAATATTTGAACGATGATATTTCAGGGGCAAAAGGTATTTTGCCCCTGATTTGGTAAGGATTAGCAAGGATGGTTTACAGAAATGGATAGAAAAATACTGACCTACGATTCCGTAGAGATATCATTTGGCGGGAAAGCGGTGGTTCATGATGTGAGCTTCTCCCTTGAGCATGGAGAGATACTTGGCCTTGTGGGAGAATCCGGCAGTGGGAAAAGCACTCTGATCAAAGCCGCAATGGGACTTCTGGGACAGGATGGTCTTGTGACAAGAGGAGATATCCGATATATGGATCAGAATATTCTAGATATATCGGAGAAAGAAAAAAGAAAGATCAGAGGTGCAGGAATTGGCATGATCTTTCAGGATGCAGGTGCTTCCCTGTGCCCGATCCGCACCATCGGAGAACAGATTTATGAAAGTATGCGTGCACATACGAAGATAACAAGAAGTGAGGCCAAAAGCAGGGCAATGGATCTGTTTGCCAAATTGAACTTTAAGGACAGTCAGCGCGTGTGGGACAGTTATCCATTTGAACTGTCTGGCGGAATGAATCAGAGGGCAGGTATAGCAATCGCCATGCTTATGAATCCGCCTATCTTATTTGCAGATGAGCCGACCAGTGCTCTGGATGTGTCTGTACAGCGTCAGGTTGTAAGGGAAATGCTTAAGTTAAGGGAGCTGTTTGGAACGGCAATCGTGCTCGTGACACATGATATCGGGGTAGTCCGGGCAATGGCGGATACTGTGCTGGTTTTGAAAAATGGAAAAACAGTAGAATATGGCGCAGCAGATCGTGTACTGAATCATCCCCAGGATCCGTATACCAGGAAACTGCTGGAGGCTGTACCAAAGCTGCAAAGGAAGGTCAGAGTATGAGCATACTTTTAGAGGCAGAACATTTAACAAAAATATTTACCCAGAGAGGAAAAAATCCTTTTAAAGCAGTAAATGATATAAGCTTTACACTAAAAAAAGGAGAAACGCTGGGAATCGTAGGAGAATCCGGCAGTGGGAAAAGTACCATAGCAAAGCTACTCACCCGGCTGACTGATATCACAGAGGGCACACTGAAATTTGAAGGAAAAGATATTACAAGACTGAAACAAAGTCAGCTGAAAGAGGTATATGGAGATATACAGATGGTTTTTCAGAATCCGGTGGGTTCTTTTGATCCCAGAAGGACACTGGGTGACGGAATCGGTGAGAGTCTTAGAAACCGTGGAATGAAAAAGGCTGATGTAGAGAAAAGAGTAGCAGAATTGCTCGAGCAGTGCGGCCTTGAGAAGGAATATGCAAAAAGATATCCTCATGAGGTAAGTGGCGGACAGTGTCAGCGGGCTGCGATCGCAAGAGCTCTGGCAGTAGAACCAAAAGTTCTGATCTGTGATGAGGCAACCAGTGCTCTGGATGTAACCATACAGAAACAGATCATGGAGCTTCTGGAAGACCTAAAAGAGAAGAAAGGGCTGTCTTTTATTTTTATCTGTCATAATCTGGCCCTTGTCCAGATGTTCTGTGACAGGGTTCTGGTACTGTATGAGGGAAAAGTAGTGGAAAGCGGAATTCCCGATGATATCATTAATGAACCAAAGGAAGAATATACGCGAAGACTGGTGGATGCGGTACTTTCGTGAATGTGATTTTTTTGGAAGTGCGATAGTGGTATGAAAAATACAGGCAAAACTATGCCGGATAAGAATATATAGATATCCCCTTGGGTGGGTTGTTGACGCTTTAATGTGGTGCTACAATATAGTTGTTTGTAAGGTGCGCGCCAGATAAAAATAATATTTTCACAGGAAAGGAAGTATATTTATGCATATACCTGAAAATTATTTAAGCCCGTCAACATGTGCTGTAATGACAGCAGCCATGCTTCCGGTGTGGGGATATTCTATTCATAAAATAAAAACAGAGATACCGAAATCAAAGATGCCGCTTCTTGGTATTGGGGCAGCCTTTTCATTCCTGGGAATGATGTTTAATGTTCCGCTTCCGGGCGGTACAACAGGACATGCAGTAGGGGGAACTCTTATTGCCATACTGACAGGAAGTCCTGCAGCCGGGTGCATAGCGGTTTCTATTGCTCTGCTGATACAGGCACTTCTTTTTGGAGATGGCGGAATCCTTGCATTTGGGGCAAACTGTTTTAATATGGCATTTATATTGCCATATCTGGGCTTTTTCCTGTATAAACTTCTTTTGAAGAAAACAGGTATGCGCAAACTTAGCGCGGCAATTGGTTCATATATAGGTATTAATGCTGCGGCCTTTTGTGCAGCTGTTGAATTTGGTATTCAGCCACTGCTGTTCAAAAATGCAGAAGGCCAGGCTCTTTATTGTCCGTATCCGCTAAGTGTATCAATACCTGCAATGATGATCGGACATATTACATTATTTGGTCTGGCAGAGATTATTCTGACAGTAGTGGTACTTACCTTTGTTGAAAAAGTTACACCAAAAGCATTGGATGCTGTTCCGGATAAGACAGCATTTAAACCACTGTATATACTGATGGCTGTTCTCATCGTACTGACTCCTCTGGGACTTCTGGCAACCGGTACTGCCTGGGGTGAATGGGGTGCTGATGAAATCGCTGGTCTGGTAAGTGGCGGAAGCCAGCTTGGATACACTCCGTCAGGAATGACCAATGGATTTGAACTGTCAACTTTGTTTCCTGATTATTCTATGTCCGGGTTACCTGAGTGGACAGGATATATTCTTTCGGCTATTGTAGGCGTGGCACTTCTGGTGATCATTTTTAAGATTATTTCTTCAATGATGAAAGAGAAAGTTGATTTTAAAAAGAAGGCTACATAACAGATGAATGATCATAAAAAAGAAGAAACTATGCTTCCAGACTGGATGTGTTCCGGAGAAACTTATGTTCCATCTAAAGATAAAGAAGCATTTTTAACAAAAAGTACGAAATCAGTTTTATCTGTGCTTGCAAAAATGCGGTTTTATGAAGGGAAGGATGGCAAATTTTCTGCCACTCCTTCTCTGAAACTGTTTTATACACTTCTATATATTGTTCTTACTGCATGTTCGGGAAATTATCTGTTTACTCTGATCATGTGTGCAGCAGTGACAGTCAGACTGGCGTTTTTTTCGGCAAAAGCTATCCGTCAGATCCTGAGAGGAACAGCAGGTGCGGTTCTGTTTTCTATATTGATCCTTCTCCCATCTGTATTTATGGGAACTCCTCAGACTTTAATGAATATTACTTCAAGAGTATATGTATCTGTAACTCTGGTTGGTATTTTGTCATCAGGAACATCCTGGAATAAACTGACAGGAAGTATGAGAACTTTTCGGCTGCCATCCATATTTATTTTTACGCTGGATATTACTTTGAAATATATTTCGGTGCTTGGAGAGATATGTGCAGCTATTCTTATGTCTGTCCGGTTAAGGTCAGTGGGAAAGAATCCTCAGAAAGCAAAAGCTTTGTCAGGTGTGTTGGGAATCTCATTTCTGAAATCTGGTGAAATGGCAGAAGAAATGCATGCAGCAATGTGTTGTCGTGGATTTACAGGGAGTATAAGAAAAAACAGAAATACACGTTATGTGCAGCGGATATTTTCAGTACTTTTATTATGGCCGGATGTATTGTATTGTTCTGGTATCTGAACCGAAAGATATAATGATTGACAGGAAAAGACAGAAGAGGGCAGTTATGATCAGACTTGAGAATGTATGTTTTGCATATGAAAAAGAAATTGCACTGAGATATGTGGATCTTCACATAAACAGAGGAGATTCTATAGTTATCCAGGGACCTAACGGATGTGGAAAATCAACACTGATTAAACTATTGAATGGAATTATTTTTCCATCGGAAGGAAAATATTTTTATCAGGGACATGAAATTAATGAAAAAGCGTTAAAAAATAGCCAGTTTGCAAAATGGTTTCATCAGCAGATGGGATATGTGTTTCAGAATGCAGATACCCAGCTTTTCTGTGGAAGTGTGGAGGAGGAAATTGCATTTGGCCCGGTCCAGATGGGGCTTTCGGAAGCGGAGATTAAAAAAAGAACAGAAGACTGCCTGCACTTATTTGGATTGGAAAAACTAAGAGATAGACCACCCTATCATCTGAGTGGAGGAGAGAAAAGAAAGGTTTCATTGGCATGTATTCTTTCATTGAATCCTGAGGTTCTGATTTTGGATGAACCTCTTGCAGGACTTGATGAAAAAACACAGGATATGCTGGTGGAGTTTTTGCAGAGTTTTCATAAAGCAGGAAAAACGTTGATTACGATTACACATAACAGACAACTGGCTGAAACTATCGGTACCAGATTTGCCTGTATGAATGAAGAGCATGAACTGAAGATGCTATCATAATATTGATAATTATCTTTTCGTTAAAAAAAGTACTTCCTGCGGACGAAGTACTTTTTTTAATGAGTTTTTAGATGCGCATTGCGCGGAGGTCTGTGCACTTTACCTGGTAACCGGCACAAATCTTTGCGCCGGCTGCAACGAGTATAAAACTGATTTGTGGAAGCGTTTATCTCGCTGTGCTGACTATATTTTATCAAAATGTTCCTGAAGTACAAGCCTCCCGGGGGGATTTTCAGATATGAAAAAAATACTGTAAGACATGCAATATATGAATGGGTAAATATCCCCCTGGGGTGCTTATGCAGTATGGTAAAAAATGTTACACTGACTCTGCTACTCATTTGTGCGCAAATGAAGAATAAAAGGAGGAACGAAGATAGTGAAGAGAAAGTTACTGGCAATTTTGACAGCGGTATGTATGACAGCAACATTTGTGGGAGGATCTGCAACGATATGGGCTGCTCAGGAAGAAAGTGCAGCAAAAGATGAAGTGATCGTGACTATGCCGACGACATCAGAACCGGAAGCAGGTTTTGACCCGGCATACGGATGGGGAGCAGGAGAACATGTACATGAGCCTCTGATCCAGAGTACCCTGACCGTTACGAATACGGACCTGTCCATCGGAATGGATCTGGCAACTGATTATTCAGTGAGTGAGGATGGTCTTACCTGGACGGTAAAGATCCGTGATGACGTAAAGTTTACAGATGGGGAACCACTGACTGCAGAAGATGTGGCATTTACCTACAATAACTGTCGTGATAACAGCTCTGTCAATGACTTTTCCATGCTGAAAGAAGCAGTGGCAGTAGATGATACAACGGTAGAATTCCATATGAATACACCGTTTGCGGTATGGCCTTACACCATGGCAATCGTTGGAATTGTTCCGGAACATGCGTATGATGAAAATTACGGACAGAATCCAATCGGTTCCGGACGCTATATTATGAAACAGTGGGATAAAGGACAGCAGGTAATCTTCGAGGCGAATCCGGATTATTATGGAGAAGCACCGACGATGAAAAAAGTAACCGTACTTTTCATGGAAGAGGATGCGGCACTGGCAGCTGCTCAGTCCGGCACTGTGGATGTGGCACATACAGCTGCTTCCTATTCCGATATGTCTGTAGATGGTTATGATCTGTTCAGCGTTCAGACAGTTGATAACCGAGGATTTAATCTTCCTGCAACGGCAGCAGAGGAAATTGACGGGGTAACTTATGGAAATGATTTTACCAGTGATGTAGAAGTCAGACGTGCGATCAACATTGGTATCGACCGTGATGAAATGATCCGGAATGTACTGAATGGATATGGAACACCGGCGTACAGTGTATGTGACAAAATGCCATGGTACAATGAAGAAACAGAAGTAGAATATGACCAGGATAAAGCAAAAGAGATTCTCGATGCAGCAGGATGGGAAGCAGGCGATGACGGAATCCGCGAAAAAGATGGTGTCCGTGCAGAATTTACCATGATTTACCCGGCATCTGATTCCGTTCGTCAGGCACTGGCAGAGGACAGCAAAAATCAGCTTTCTGAACTTGGAATCGAGGTGACCACAGAGGGTGTTGACTGGGATACTGCTTATACCAGAGCAGAATCTGAACCTCTTGTATGGGGATGGGGAGCACATACACCGATGGAACTTTATAATATTTATCATACTATGGATGAAACCGGTCTGGCAGAATATTCTCCATATGCAAATGAAACTGTTGATAAATACATGGACGAAGCTCTCGCAGCCAGTGATCTGGAAAGCTCTTATGATCTCTGGAAAAAAGCACAGTGGGATGGAGAAACAGGAATTACTCAGGAAGGTGATATTCCGTGGATCTGGCTTTGCAACATCGATCACCTGTACTTTGTAAAAAATGGTCTTAAGATTGCAGATCAGAAGATCCATCCGCATGGACATGGCTGGTCAATCGTAAACAATGTAGATCAGTGGACATGGGAATAAGTGTAGTGTACAGACAAGATTATTCGAAGAACAAACTTGTTGATACAGTATTATGGGAGTAAGAATATCTTGAACAGAACAACAGAAAAATTTATATTAAAGAATTTTATTAAGATGGTATTTTTGCTGTTTGCTGTGAGTATTGTTGCATTTGCACTTATGACAGCTTCCCCCATTGATCCGTTAAAGGCCAATGTGGGGCAGGCTGCCCTCGGAAGTATGAGTCAGGATCAGATTGCGAAGCTTGAAGAGTACTGGGGCGTAGGTCAGCCGCCGGTGCAGCGTTATCTTGCATGGTTCAGAGATTTTGTAAGGGGAGATATGGGAATATCTCTCCTTTATCGTCAGAAGGTAACAACAGTGATTGCGGTTAAACTTGCAAACTCATTGTTTCTGATGATCATTGCCTGGATTCTCTCCGGGCTGATAGGATTCCTGCTTGGAGTACTGGCAGGAATGAAACGTGGAAAACCAATTGATAAAATAATAAAAGGTTATTGTCTGATGATATCCAGTACACCGGCTTTCTGGATTGCCATGCTGCTTCTGATGATTTTTGGCGTATGGCTGAAGATTCTTCCAATAGGACTGAGTGTTCCAATCGGTGTGGAGGCCAGTGGTGTGACATTTCTGGATCGTGTGCGTCATGCAATTCTTCCGGCACTGACCTTGTCAATCACGGGAATCTCTAATATCGCTATGCATACAAGAGAAAAAATGATAGATATCTGTGACAGCGATTATGTACTTTTTGCCAGGGCAAGAGGGGAAAGTAACTGGGAAATTTTCAGAAATCATGGATTTCGAAATGTACTGGGACCGGCGATGACACTGCAGTTTGCTTCTATCAGTGAAATCTTTGGTGGCTCGGTTCTGGTAGAGCAGGTATTTTCCTATCCGGGACTTGGGCAGGCAGCAGTCAGTGCGGGACTTGGAAGTGATATGCCACTTCTGATGGCAATCACCATGATCAGTGCGTTGTTTGTATTTGGCGGAAATCTGATCGCCAATATTCTTTATGGAGTCATTGATCCGAGAGTTCGCAAAGGGGGTGTGGGAAGATGAAAAATATAACTGCATCCTCAAAAGACAGACGGCACGAAACTAAAAGTCTGACAGGAAAAGGTATCAGGAGCAGGTGGAACCGCAGAAAGACATTGGTGATTTGGCTGGTAATTGCGGTCGTATTTCTTGCAGCGGTCTGTGTCGGCGGAAGTTTTTGCAGCGAAGCTGCGAAGGTAACAGACTTCTCTAGGAAGAATATTCCGCCTTGTCTGAAATATCCATTTGGAACAGACTGGCTTGGAAGAGATATGTTTGCAAGGACAGTAAGAGGATTATCTATCAGTATTATTATAGGAGTCTGTGCAGCGACATTTAGTGCTGTAATGGCATTTATCCTTGGGGTTGTGTCAGCGACAATGGGAAAAACGGCAGATACGATCGTGACATGGTTTATTGATCTGATCATGGGAATTCCTCATATGCTTTTGCTGATTCTTATCTGTGTGGCATGTGGAAGAGGGCTCAAAGGCGTGATCCTGGGCGTTGCACTGACACACTGGACTTCTCTGGCAAGATTGATCAGAGGAGAAGTGCTTCAGTTAAAAGAGCAGATTTATATCAAAACTGCCAGAAAGCTTGGAAAGAGTAACTTATATATTGCTATGAAACATATGGTTCCGCATCTGCTTCCACAGTTTATTGTGGGACTGGTGCTGCTTTTTCCGCACGCGATTCTTCATGAATCCGGCATTACATTTCTTGGTTTTGGTCTGTCAAATGAACAGCCAGCCATAGGAATCATCCTTTCAGAAGCGATGAAATATCTGGCAACCGGTAAATGGTGGCTTGCACTCTTTCCGGGAATCATGTTAATTCTTACAGTTGTGTGCTTTTACACTACAGGTGAAAATCTCCGCAGGCTGCTTGATCCAGCCAGTGCGCATGAATAGAGGAGGCAGTGAATTGGAAAGAGAAAAAATTCTGGAAATCAGTCATATGCAGATATCTTTCTGTCAGTATCAGAGGGGGATACAGCAGATACAGCTTCCGGTAATCCGAGATCTGAACGTCACAGTTCATGCAGGAGAGATAGTGGCTGTTGTTGGATCATCGGGTTCCGGAAAGAGCCTTCTGGCACATGGAATCATGGGAATTTTGCCATACAATGCTACGATGGAGGGAGAGGTTTATTATTGTGGAGAAAACCTTACCGAAAAGAAGATAAAGCAGCTTCGTGGGAAAGAGATTGTTCTGGTGCCGCAGAGTACTTCTTATCTGGATCCACTTATGAAAGTGGGGCAGCAGATCTGTAAGGGAAAGAAAACTCCGGAAAAAAAGCGAAAACTGGATTCTATTTTTGAAAAGTATGGACTGGGTAAGAATGTTCAGGAACAGTATCCGTTTGAACTGTCGGGGGGAATGACAAGAAGAGTCATGATCTCAACAGCTCTGATCGAAACTCCAAAGCTGGTGATCGCGGATGAACCGACGCCCGGACTGGATCCAAAACTTGCCAGACGGGCGATGGAACATTTCAGGGAACTTGCGGATATGGGAGCTGCGGTACTGGTGATTACGCATGATCTGGAGCTGGCATTGCAGACTGTGGACCGGATTCAGGTATTCTATGCAGGATATACGATTGAGGATTCAACGGCAGAGGATTTTGCAAAGGAAGAAACTCTGCGCCATCCGTATACGAAGGCATTATGGCGTGCCATGCCAGGACATGGATTTCACTATATAGACGGAGTTCAGCCATATGCAAGGGATATGCAGCAGGGCTGTCCGTTTGCACCACGTTGCGGGAAATGTACAGATAAATGTAAGGAAGAAGTTCCATGGCACCAGTCAGGGAATGGTTATGTGAGGTGCATTTATGATACTTGAAGCAAAAAATCTTTCGTTTCGTTATGAAGAATCCGGAAGAAAAATACTTGATCAGTTCAGTCTGCAGGTAGATAGCAGTGAACGTGTGGGAATTCTGGCACCGAGTGGATTTGGAAAGACAACTCTCTGTAAGATCCTTGCGGGATACGAAGAACCAGAGACAGGTACAGTGCTGATGGATGGAAAATCATTATATTCGTATAAAGGCTATTGTCCGGTACAGATGATCTGGCAGCACCCGGAGCAGGCGGTGAATCCGAGACTTCGGATGAGAAATGTTTTTGAAGAAGGAGATCAGGTAGAGACGGAACTGATAAAGAAATTGGGAATAGAGCCTGACTGGATGAATCGCTTTCCAACGGAACTTTCCGGGGGAGAATTGCAGAGATTCTGTATTGCAAGAGCGCTTGGAAAAAGAACAAGATTTCTTTTGGCAGATGAGATCAGTACAATGCTCGATCTCATTACTCAAAGCCAGATCTGGCATTTCCTTATGGAAGAAACCCAGAGAAGAGGAATTGGTATGATCGTAGTCAGCCACAGTCCGGAACTGGTAGAGAAAGTGTGTACCAGAGTGGTGGAACTTAAGTAAATGGAAGATGTGAAAAAAGACCTGGAACATTATCTTGCTGATGATAAACAGGATAAATAAAAGAAAAATGTCGTCCATTTATGTTCTGTTTTGAAAAAGATGGCAAGTTATGGTTCTAATACATTCAACAGTTGTAGCAACAGTAGACGCGGAGGGACATCCTGTAACTCGTGTGATCGATATGATGTTGCACGATGACAACAGATTATATTTCCTGACCGCAAAGGGAAAAGTTTTTTACGAACAGCTGATGGAACAGAAGTTTATCGCAATCAGCGGAATGACAGGCGGCGAATGCTCTATGAGCAAAAAGGCAGTTTCCGTACGTGGAAAGGTTAGAAATATCGACACAAGCAAACCCCCTTTTGTAATCAGCCAGGAACATTGCCTGCATTGCGGAAACTGTATGGCTGTCTGTTCTTATAATGCTGTAGAAAAAAGATAGAAGGGTGTGGTGGAAAAATGAATCAGCAGGAAAGACTAAATTATTTAGTAGAGAGTTTTAAGGAAGATTCGGGAGAGTACAGAAACCTGCAGGTGGGAGATTCAGAAGAAGAGAAACGCACTGTACTTCGCTCACTGATGAATATCCGTATGCCTGGAAGTATCAGTGAAACTGTCCTGAAGATTCAGAACGAATTTCTGACAGAAGATGCAAAAGAGAAAGGAATCGTTTCCCTTGACAGTATTCCGACTGTAAAAGAACAGTATGGAAGCAGTCATCCATTTGCAGATAAAATCTCAGTCTGGCAGGGAGATATCACAAGACTTGAGGTAGGTGCGATTGTCAATGCCGCGAACTGCCAGATGCTTGGCTGCTTTGTGCCTTGCCACAGATGCATTGATAATGCCATCCATTCTGCAGCAGGTATCCAGCTTCGAAATGAATGTGATGCGATTATGAAAAATAAAAAGATGCAGTATGGCAGACACTATCAGGAACCGACAGGAACAGCAACACTGACTCATGCCTATAATCTTCCATGTGCTTACGTAATCCATACTGTTGGTCCTATCGTAGGATATAAACTGACAGATAAACTGCGTCAGGATTTGCGCAATTGCTACGAAAGTGTGCTGAAATGTGCCTTAGAACAGGGCATCCGCAGCATTGCATTCTGTTGTATTAGCACAGGAGAATTCCATTTCCCGAATGATGAGGCCGCTGAGATTGCAGTTGATACAGTGACTGCTTTTCTGAAAGAACATGGGGAAGAATTTGACAGAGTAATCTTTAACGTATTTAAAGAACAGGATAAAGAACTGTATCAAGCACAATTCGAATAAAGCCAATAATTTCATACACATATATATGAAGCCTGTCTTGCCGGAATATACAAGACAGGCCTTTGTTATTTTAAACAAAAAAGATGTTTACTCTAATTCAGAAATGACTATTAAAAATATTGTTTATTTGCTTTGTTTATAAAATATTTCCAATGCATCCATCCCGACAGAATCAATGTCAGAAATTCGGCAGCTGGAACAGCCAGCCAGACGCCGGTGATTCCAAGAAAATACGGAAAGGTCACAAGGCAGATCACCAGGAAAAAGAGCGTTCTGGAAAATGAAATAATCGCAGAGACTTTTCCATTCGATAATGCGGTAAAAATCCCAGATGAAATGATGTTAATTCCGCTGAACAAAAAGTTTACCGCAAAAATGCGGAATCCGACAGATGCAAGCTCAAAGGTAGCCGAATCTTTGGTAAAGACGGATACGATAAATCCGGAACACAGAACCGATAACACAACCATGAACACAGAACAAATGCAGGTAAATTTCATAATGATCTTATATGTATTTCGAAGATGTTCTTTTTGCCCGGCTCCGTACTGGAAACCAATTACAGGACTGACGCCGATAGAAAGCCCCATGAAGAAGGCATTAAATAAAAACTGTCCATATAAAAGGATAGTAATAGCTGCAACTCCAGATGCACCTGCAAGCCTGATCAGTATGATATTAAACAGAAAAGTTACAATGGAGTTGGATAGCTGGCTGACCATTTCAGAAGAACCATTATAACAAGCCTCTCCGATCACTTTTAAATGGAAGCGAAATGGAGTGAAATATAAATCACTTCGTGGTTTCAGGAAGAAAAGGATTCCCACAACCGCAGGAAGTAACTGGCCGATTCCTGTTGCAATAGCTGCTCCGCTTACACCCATATTCAGAGGCACGATCAGAATATAATCCAGAACTCCGTTTAAAAGTCCGGCTCCAATCATCAAAAACAGTCCTAAGTTAGGCTTTCCTGCTGTAACAAAAAAGGACTGAAAAAAGATCTGTAATACACAGGCTGGTGCAAATAATATCAATACTTTTAAATAACTCTGGCAATCAGAAAGTAAAGCTTCTGTTGAGCCAAGTGCCCTGCAGATAGGTGTGAGAAAAAGCAGAACAAGAATGGCAATCAGTAGACTCGTAGCTAATCCGATCAAAATGAACTGGGTCATAAATGCGCGCGCTTCTTTTGGCTTTCCCTGACCTAAATGTTTACTGATAATGGCATTTCCGCCAGTTGCAAGCATAGTCGCAAGGGCAACAACAATACCCTCTATCGGATATACGATATTGACTGCTGAAAGTGCATTACTTCCGACAAATCTGGAAACAAATATTCCATCAACAATGGTATAACATGACATGAACACCATCATGATAATAGATGGCAACGCAAACTTTAACAGACTTCGGGTTGTAAAGTTCTGATTTATAGATGTACTCATAAATTCCTCCATTTTTATTTTTCTTGACTTTTCTCAGCATATACTATAGGGTAACCCTATAGTCAAGGAGGTTTTTTATGATTCGCGATACTTATATGACGACAGGAGAATTTGCAAAGCTAATGAAGATCTCCAAGCATACACTTTTTCATTATGATGATATCGGACTTTTTTGCCCGGAGATACTTGGAGAGAATGGATACCGCTATTATTCTATTTACCAGATGGAGACTTTGGATACGATTCTTTTATTGAAAAAATCTGGGATGTCACTTCAAGAGATAAAGGATTTTCTGGAACATAGAAGTTCGGAAAATTTTATGAAGATTTTTGATGTAAAACAAAAAGAGATTGACCAGGAAATAAGCAGGCTTCTTGCAATGAAAGAATGGATGAGTCAGAGAAAAGCGAAGATTCAATATATGCAAAAATGTGATTTTTCAGAGATAAAAGTAATTTATCATCCGGAAAGATATTATTTATATGAAGAATTTACCGATACAGATACTACGGATAAAGAATTTATGTTGAAAATTAATAAGCTGATTTCAAAGCTGGAAGAATTGGACAGGGGATATGACTATGATGTTGCCTATATGCAATTTCCTCAGGAAATTGAAAACTCTGTTTATGATGGATATCACAATGCCATTCTGTTGTTGCAGAAGAAAATACAGGATGTCAGTGTAAGCGTGCTTCCGAAAGGAAATTACCTCAGTGCGTATCATGTTGGTCATTGGGAAAATATTGGAGAGACTTATGAACGGCTTTTAGCATATATAAAAGAACATAAGATCAAGACAGAGGGAAATTATCTGGAATATTATGTTGTGGATAATTTCACTGCAAAGCAGATTGAGGACTATGTTACGGAAATTTCGATAAAAATCCAGGAATAATGCAAGAATAATGCAAGAATAATGCAAGAATAATGAGGTATGGTCAGAATTATGTATATCGGGTAGGATAGGAGTTTTTTGGATACTGTACATGGAGTGAACAGTAATATTTTTTGCTTGACAAAGCGGAAAAACACCCATATAATTACCAATGGTAATTAACTAAGGTAATTATACAAGGAGCATATAACATGACAAATGAGAAAATCAAAAGAATGTTTGATGCCTGTTATCTGGCAAAGCGGATACGGGAAATGCTTCCGCCATTGCCACAAGGTGTTATGCCATCTTACATTCAATATATGGACAAAATCCAGGCGCTGGAAAAACAGGGCATTTGTGTAAAAGTATCAGACATCAGTGACGCATTGAATATTCCGCGCCCGGGAGTTACCAGAACAGTAAAAGAAATGGAAACGAAAGGATACCTCCAGAAATTATCCTCTCCTGATGATGGTCGTGTCACTTTTATTACTCTTACGGAAGCGGGAAAAGCTTTGTCCCGGAAGTATGATGAGCATTATTTCAATGAACTATCTTCGTATTTGGATGATATTTCAGAGGAAGATGCAGATTGCATGATCCGTACGATCGGGAAATTTTATGAGATTATGAGTGAGAGGAGAGAACATTATGAAAAGTGATAAAGCGGATTTTACGCAGGGAAGTATTCTGAAGAAACTGGTAGCTTTTATGATGCCTGTTCTTGGGGCATTGATCTTGCAGGCGGCCTACGGTGCTGTTGACTTGCTGGTAGTGGGAAGATTTGGTTCAACTTCCGGACTTTCAGCTGTTTCTACAGGAAGTCAGGTACTGAATCTGGTTACGTTTGTGGTAGTTCAGTTCGCTATGGGTATTACGGTTCTGATCGCCAGATATCTTGGTGAAAAGAAGCCGGAAAAGATAGGAGCAGTTATTGGTGGAGGAGCGATTGTTTTTACCATCATCTCGGTTGTTTTGTTTATCGTAATGGTATGTTTTGCTCATCCGATTTCTATACTTATGCAGGCACCGGAAGAGGCAGTTGATCTAACGGCCAGCTATGTGCGTATCTGTGGAGGCGGTATCTTTTTCATTGTAGCTTATAATCTTCTGTCTGCAATTTTCAGAGGACTTGGAGATAGCAAATCACCATTGCTGTTTGTTCTGGTTGCATGTATCGTAAATGTGATTGGAGATTTGGCTCTTGTGGCTGGATTACATATGGATGCAGCAGGAGCGGCGATTGCGACAGTTTCTGCACAGGCACTCAGTGTGGTATTTGCAGTAATTCTTTTAATGAAGAAAGATCTTCCATTTACCATTGCAAGAAAAGATTTCCGTCTGAATCCGCAGTGTAAAAAATTCCTGAAAATCGGATTACCACTGGCCCTTCAGGAGTTTCTGACACAGGTTTCATTTCTGGCATTATGTGCGTTTGTCAATCGTCTGGGACTGGAAGCATCTTCCGGTTACGGAGTTGCATGTAAAATCGTAAACTTTGCGATGCTTGTGCCGAGTGCGTTGATGCAGTCCATGGCGTCTTTTGTTTCCCAGAACATAGGAGCAGGAAAGAAAAAACGTGCGAAGAAATCTATGTTTACAGGTATCGGAGTCGGTCTGGTTGTCGGATGTCTGGTATTTGCGCTTGTTATATTCAAAGGTGATATGCTTGCAGGATTTTTCTCCACAGATGCGGCTGTTATTGAGAATGGTTATGCTTATCTGAAAGGCTTTGCATTGGAAACCATTGTGACAGCGATTCTTTTTAGTATGGTTGGCTATTTCAACGGAAACAATAAGACCATCTGGGTTATGACACAGGGACTGATCCAGACACTTCTGGTACGTCTCCCGCTGGCATATTTTATGAGTATCCAGCCAAACGCCAGCCTGACAAAGATTGGTCTGGCAGCACCGATTTCCACTATGGTGGGAGTTGTATTGAATATTGGATTTTATGTATATCTTAACCGCGCAGAACAAAAGAATGCTAAAGAACGTTGCTAATTTATAGTTTATTAGAAATACAGTATGACTTTTGAACTGTCTAAGAAAATTAAAGGGAAAATATTAAAGCAGACAAAATCCGGAGTTTCCGGGAATTGTCTGCTTTTGTATTTACAGAAAAATTTGATTAGCAACCAAATAATTCAGCAGTTTTTTTCATTCGTGCAGCAATCGGAACACCGAACGGACAGCGTGATTCACATGCCTGACATCCGATACATTCGGAAGCTTTATGTTTCAGAAGTTCGTAATGAGACTGTACAGTTGCCGGTACGGCTGGCTGCATAGTTGCAAGATCATAGAATTTATTGATCATTGCGATATCCAGATCGGATACGCAAGGTTTGCAGTGACCGCAGTAAGTACATTCTCCGCGGTAGGAGTGAAGTGGGGCATTTGCAAGTATGGATGCATAGTCTTTTTCTTCCTCGGAAGCGTTTTCGTAAGCTGTGGCAGCATCAATCTGCTCTTTTGTATCATATCCGCACATAATAGAACAGACAGCCGGTCTGGTCAGGGCATAGTGGATACACTGTACTGGTGTTAAGGTTACACCGAACGGAGAACGCTTCTCATCGAACAGTCGTCCTCCGGCGAAGCCTTTCATAACAGTGATTCCGACATCATTCTGCTCACAGACTTTATATAAGCGTGCGCGGTCCGGGTCGATTCCCTTGAGATTTTTGTCAAATTCATCTGCAAACATAGTATCAATATTTTCACTTGCAGGAAGCATATCGAAAGCCGGGTTGATGCTGAAAAGAATCATTTCCACGAATCCGGATTCGGCAGCTTTGACTGCTACTTTAGGGTTATGGGAACTCATACCGATGTGGCGGATCACGCCTGTATTTTTTAATTCTATCACATAGTCCATGTAATCGGAATGTTGAATCTGTTCCCATTCTTCTTCGGAATCTATGTAGTGGATTATGCCAAGATCAATGTAATCAGTCTGCAGTCTTTTTAACAGGTCTTCAAATGCAGGACGGACATATTTCATATCTCTGGTACGGAAATACTGGTTGTCTTTCCATGTAGAACCAATATGTCCCTGAATGAACCACTGGCTTCGGTTTTCTTTGATTCCTTTTCCAATGATATCTCTGGATTTCGGGTCTGCCATCCAGCAGTCCAGAATGTTGATTCCTTTTGAAGAAGCATAGCGGATCAGCTCAATGCTCTCTTCTTCCGGATGACGTTCCAGCCATTCCCCACCGAAGCCGATTTCACTCACCTGAAGATTTGTCTTTCCCAATCTGCGTGTTTTCATTATCGATTTCCTCCTTTATATGCAATAATACATGCATTGCAACATAGTATAGATGCGTCAATACATGTATTATTATTCAATGTAGATATGTTTGACACATACGGAAAACATACCTGTGTATATTACATATTAGTACTTAAAGAGTACTGGAAGTCAAGTGTTTTTGAAAAAATGTCAGTAAAAAACAGTCACAAAATCGACTTTTAAAGTTGCTGTTTATTTTGTACGGAATAGTAGCGTGAGAACAGCAATCTTTTAAAATTAATATCAGGCTTATAGAGTTAAGATTGTTAACGGCTCCTGGAATCGCCTGTTTTAAGTATAATCGTGCATCCTGCCATAAAAGCAAACATAACTGCCATAAAAACCGGGAAGATTTTAGTACCGGTAATGTCTGACAGAAAACCAAAAAGCACCGGTGTAAGCATGATACTCAGGTTTGAAAATGCCATTTCGATTCCGATAATGGACTGGGATTTTTCTTTTTTATAGAGGATGGGGGTTAAGTGAGTCATATTAGGGAAAATCGGGCCGTTACCAAGTCCTACCAGAAAAAGCCCAAGTACTGCAAAGGAAACAGTATTTGTCAGCAGCAAAATACATACGGCTGCAAGTATAATACTTTCTCCTATGGTGATAATTTTCCAGTCAGAAAATCTCAAGGATAACAGACCAGAGAGAAAACGGCCCAGAGTCATACCAGCAAAATAGAAGGTGATCAATGCTGCAGCCATATCAGCGGATAATCCGATAGTATCAGAAAGATAGGTACTTCCCCAGATCAGACAGGTGGACTCTAAGGCACTGATTCCAACAAATACACCGCAGGAGGCCCATATTTTTTTACGCTTTATCATCTGAAATAGTGGCAATACACAAATATTGTCGTCTTCTTGTTGCGTTGCTTTGACCTTTTTCCATAAAGGCAGGCTGAAAAAGGATAAGAGGGCAATTATAAGCTGGATATAAAAAACAGTTCGATATCCGCCACGCCAGTTCAGGTTGTCTGATAATGCAAGTGACATAAGGTAAGGGCTGACAGTAACACCAACGCCATAAAAACAGTGTAAAAAGCTCATCTGCATTGCATTATAGCGGAGTGCTACATAATTATTTAATGCAGTATCGATAGAACCGGCACCAATTCCTAAAGGAACCGCACACAAACAAAGCCAGAGAAAGTTGTGGGAACATGAAAAACCTAATAAAGCGATTGCGGTAAGACTCGTTGAAAGAGCGGTGACCTTTGCTGTTCCCAGTTTGGCAATGATTCTTGTACTGAAAAGGCTGGACAGAACTGTTCCGGTGGAAATAATTGCTGAAATGATGCTGGCATATGAGACTGGAACATGAAATTCTCCATAAATAGCCGGCCAGGCAGAACCGAGCAGAGAGTCTGGGATTCCCAGACCGATATAAAAAATGTAGATAAAAATAAGTAAAATAGTTGCCATTTTAATATGTTACCTCCGTATCTTTTTGCATTGCTTTTCAAATATCAATATCGTTTGGATATATTATTGTGAATAATCGCTTTTTACGTTACTGTTCACTCCGTTCTCAGTAACGTAGCCAAAATTCATTCCAGATTGCCTGCGGCAATGGAATTTTGGCTTGCATGTCTCGGGATTTTGGCATTTTCATGCCAAAACGCCTCGCGGGATAGTAGCGTGTGAACAGTTACCTTTTTACCAGATAATATCACCTGCTCATAGGCGATTCTATGGTTTATCTGCTCAATTTATGGTATTATTTACCCAAATATAAAAGAAGGAGAGATAAGAGATATGGATACGATACTGCTTGATCATCAGCTTCAGGAAATGTTTCTGTTTGAGGATTCTTCTTTTCCAATAAAATATTATGTAGATAATTTGGAACAGTGGGCGGATTATCAGGTGCCGTTGCACTGGCATTTGGGATATGAGATTTTTTCAGCAATTTATCAGGATATTGAAGTACAGATTGGACAGAAACATCTGCGCCTTTTAAAAGGTGAGTCAATTTTGATCGGAGCTGAACAGATGCACAGTTATCGTATGACAGAAGTTGGAAAATGTTGTCTGTGTCCCAATATTGTATTTGCAGATGAAGTACTTGCACCAATGACAAGTACTGTTTTTAAAAAATATTTTGCGCCTGTACTCAACAACCAGGATTTGCCTTATCTTATTCTTTCTTCAACGGTAGAATGGCAGAAACCGTTATTGAATCATTTGTTTGAGATATACGGACTTCTTTCGGAAAATGAAAATGTTAATGATAATAGTACTGAGCGTTGCGTAATTAAGCCAATAGAATCAGCATGCCCTGAAATTGAAATACATCAAAAACTGATATCCATATTTCAGATTTTGTATTGCCATCAAAATGAACTCTCTCATATAAATTCAAGCAAAGGAAATCAACAGACACAGATAAGAATTCAAAAAATGCTACGCTACATACAGGAACATTTTGCGGAAGAAATTTCACTGGAGAATCTGGCGGATTTTGCAGGTATCAGCAGAAGCGAGGCTGGGAGATGTTTTAAAAAGTACTATGCACAGTCGCCAATGGGGTATGTTACCTTATACCGGTTAAAATATGCTCAGGAACTTTTGGCAAAATCGTCATTAACAATTAACGAAATAGCATATCGGTGTGGTTTTAAAGATAACAGTTATTTTGTTAAAGTATTCAAGAAACACTTGAAGCAGACACCATCGGAATATCGAAAGAAAAATTTATAATGTAATATTTTACAGTAATTTTACCTTATTCAAACCGTAGCGTGATAGAGGGAACCTCTTCTGACTGATACAATTAATAAAGTTGCAAACCAAGAAGCATGAGGAACTTGTATCAGTATTTATTTTACAAATGAACGTGAAAGAAATACCAGAACGTATTTGAAAAGGAAGAGGGAGAAAACAGGTAATGAACGAAAATGTAAAAGTGATTTTTGGACTGATTGGCGGCCTGGCGTTATTTCTTTATGGAATGAACAGCATGAGTGATGCGCTGCAAAAAGCTGCCGGGGAAAAGATGAAAAAGATTCTGGGATTTCTTACGAAGAACCCGGTCATGGGAGCGCTTGCAGGAGCACTGGTCACAGGAAATTATGGGCAGTGTAATGAAACCACTGGCAACCAGTCCGGTTTTTACTGATCTTATGGGAAAAGTTTCTTCCATTCCGGTATTAGGTGTACTTCTTGGTGCGGCGATGACATTGGTAGTGCAGAGTTCTTCTGCTACGATTGCAGTACTTCAGAACTTTGCATCTCAGGCAGGACCGGATGGTGTGACAAGTGTGATAGGTCTGGCAGGAGCGATTCCTATTTTGCTTGGAGATAATATCGGTACTACGATTACAGCACTTCTGGCATCTATTGGACAGTCAAAGAATGCGAAACGTACTGCAATCGCACATAGTATCTTTAACATTTCAGGAAGTTTTGTTTTTGTATGGCTGATTCCGTGGTTTGCGAAATTCGTACAGTATATTTCACCAAAAGGCAACGAAGTAGAGGTAATTTCACGTCAAATTGCGAATGCGCATACGACTTTCAATGTGGTATGTACACTGGTGTGGCTGCCACTGATTCCGTTGATGGTTAAAATTGTAACTACGATTATTCCGGGAAAAGATAAGAAAATCAAGGCAGCTTATGAGCCGAAATATCTGGACAACAAGATGATTGACCAGCCGGTGGCTGCTATGTATCTGGTATCACAGGAACTGGAAAATCTGGCAGGTTTTGCTGCAACTATGCTTACACAGTTAAAAGAAGCGATCAGCGTAGGAAAAACATCTGCCGCATATGATAAATTTAAGAAAAAACTGGAAACTGTACAGCATTTACAGGAAGATGTGACAGAATATATTACCAGACTTTTTTCCAGTGGTAATCTGACAGAACAACAGTCGGAACAGACTGCGGGACTGCTTTATGTGACGAATAATATTCAGAGGATAGCAGATCGATGTCAGGATATTGATGGAATCTGGAATCAGATTGAAAGTAAGGGAATGAAACTTTCTGCGACTGCAAATGAAGAACTGGGAAATTGCATTGCTATCACATGGGATCTGTTAAACCAGGCGATGGAAGCAGTGAAAGAAGGAAGCTCCGAGCAGGCGGAACAGGTATTTAAGAACAAGAAAAAGATGAACAAGGCGGAAAAGAAGTTTAATAAGGCACATCTGAACAGGGTAAAAGAGCAGAAATGTGATCCTGGATTAACAATGGGCTTTTCCGGAATTCTTTACAATCTGGAGAGAGAAGCAGATAATTGCGTGAGCATTGCAGAAGAAGCACTGGACAATACTGGCTTTGTACAGCTTGGAGAGGACGCCAGAGAATTTGCGATGGATGCAGTGGCAGAAAGTGTTGCGTTAGGCGATAAATAAAATAATTTAAAGTGTATAATTAGTTTGATGGCATTTGTATAAGTTTATTAAAAAAGTACTTCCCATGGTGGAGGTACTTTTTTTATGGGTTGAATCTGGTAAATTTGTTTTGTCAAAATAATTTGGAACAATTACTGACTGTCCCATAAAATGACCTGAATTTCGCGGCTAATATGGTTAATTATACTTCGGATTTTAACAATTATGATTCTATGTTAAGGAATATGTAAATGTCTGTCAAACATAAGGAAAATCTGTTGTTTTTAGAAAATTCGGGTGCTATACTTCATGCGACGACTGAAAAACAAGAATATTTTTTGAAAAGGAGTATATTATTATGAAAAGAAAATTAATTGCAGGTCTTTTAACAGCTCTTTCTATGACAGTGGTTTGTCCGGCAGCATATGCATCTACAGATCATTATACAGACAGCAGCGTGGTTGGTGCTGATTCTGGATGGTCTGACTGGGATGCAGCATGGGAAACAACAGCAGCTGATTTTACAAAGGTATCTCTTACGCCTGGTGCTGATGATACTCAGCTGAATTTCGCATGGTATAGTGAGAAAGGTGACAGCGATGCAACACCTGTAGTTCATTTTGGAACAGATAAAGATAATCTTGAGACATTCGAGGGAACTGCCGGTGACGTAGATCAGAGTCTTACGGGAGATAAGGCTTATGAATATAATCATGTAACAGTTACAGGACTGGAACCGAATACAACTTATTATTACACAGTTGAGAAAAACGGTGAGCAGACAGACGTATGTGAATATAAAACACAGAGTACAGATTCTGTAAAGATCCTTTATGTAGGCGACCCGCAGATTGGTGCTTCCAAAGGTCAGACTCAGAATGGCGCAGAGCTTTCCAATGAATCAGGTGCGGCAAATAAAGCAGCAGAGAATGATGGCTTTTCATGGAATCGTACTCTGAATACAGCACTTGAGGAAAATCCGGATATTAACTTTGTAATCTCAGCAGGTGACCAGGTTAACAAAACAGGTGAAGCAAAAGAGGAAGAATATGCTTCCTACCTGAGTGCTGATGCGCTGAAAGGTCTTGCAGTGGCAACTACGATTGGTAACCATGATTCTTTAAATGAAGATTACATGTATCACTTTAATAATCCGAATAATACAGAGAATGGAAAAACTCAGGCTGGTGGTGATTATTACTACAGTTATGGTGAGGGACTTTTCATTGTTTTAAATACCAATAATTATAACGTGGCAGAACATCAGAAAACAATCGAAGAAGCTGTCAAAGCTTATCCGGATGCAAAATGGCGTATCGTAACCATTCATCAGGATATTTACGGATCTGGTCTTGATCATTCAGATACCGATGGTATGATCCTTCGTACACAGCTTACTCCTGTATTTGATGCAAATGATATCGATGTTGTCCTTCAGGGACATGACCATACATACAGTCGTTCCAAAATGCTTTACGGTGATGGACAGACTCATGGTAAATATGAGTTCAGTCTGAATGCAGATGGAACAGATTATGACTGGGATCATGCTACAAATGTAGATACACAGGAACAGATCGCACTTGCTCCGGAAGAAGGAGATACAGATGCACAGGCTGCACTGGATGCATTCCATCAGGATAATAGCTGCTATACAATCGAAGATGTTGATGGAGATACCGTTACAGATCCACAGGGAATCCTGTACATGACAGCAAACTCCGCTTCAGGTTCTAAGTATTATGAACTTCTTTCCACTCAGCAGGATTATGTGGCAGCCCGCAGCCAGAACTGGCTTCCAAGTTATTCTGTCATTACATTGACAGCAGATGCATTCTCTATTGATACTTACCAGATTACAGATGATGGTAAGGCAGAAGCAATTGATGATACATTTACTATCAAAAAAACGGGCACAGATACTACGAACAATTCCTCAGATACCTCAGACACTTCTGCTGACACCACAGACAGTGACGCTGAAGCATCAGATTCTTCGGATACACCAGCAGATAATGCAGATACTTCTACAGATGCAGTAGCTGAAACATCTGAGAATTAAAAGCAGAATCTGAGAAATCAAATTCTATGAAAAACATAAAACTTACCGGGCTACTTACCAGAAAAAAGGCAGTCCGGTATCTTATTTATTTTTTACTTGTCTGTGTGTTCGCTGTTTTTGTTATCAGGCTGAATCAGGTAGAAAAAACAGAATTGGTGGTTCGGACAGGGCAGACATTTGAGAAAGCGAAAGTGGTGAAAATTCTTCAGGATAATCTGGAGGAAAACGGAACCCGTGTAGGAGAGCAGAAAGTACGTGTACACATGCTTACAGGGGTACGAAAAGGAGAAGAACTTGATATTACAAGTAGTTCTGGGTATTTATTTGGCGCGGCATGCAAACCTGGAATGAAAGTAATCGTTATGCAGAGTGTTGCAGGTGATTCTACAGTTGCCAGTGTTTATACACAGGATAGAGAATCGGTTATTTATATTTTTGCACTTATTTATCTGTTAGCGCTTTGCATGATTGGTGGAAAGCAGGGAATAAAAGGCTGCCTTGGACTTGTCTTTACGTTTTTCTGCGTGATTTTTGTATATCTGCCGCTTGTGTATCTGAAATACTCACCGTTTTGGACCGCAGTGTTTGTATGTTTTATTACGACACTGGTTACCATGTATCTTATCGGAGGTCCTACACGAAAAACGTGTGCCGCAACGCTTGGAACTCTTGCCGGAGTAGTTCTTGCCGGGATTTCCGCATGGTGTTTTAGTAAGGCATCTGGAATTTCCGGATATAATGTATCGGATATTGAGACGTTGATGACTCTCTGGAATACAAATCGCATCCAGGTAGGTGGATTGCTGTTTTCAGGTCTGCTGATTTCATGTTTAGGTGCTGTTATGGATGTTGCAATGTCAATCAGCAGTGCTATTGATGAAATCTATAAACAGAATTCTTCTTTAACAAGAACAGAACTTTTTAAAGCAGGACTGCGTGTGGGACGAGATATGATGGGAACGGACAGTAATACGCTTATCCTGGCATTTGCAGGAAGCAGCGTCAGTACACTTCTTCTTGATTACGCATATGATCTTCCGTATCAGCAGATTATTAATTCAAATAATATTGGAATTGCAATCATGCAGGGGCTTGCAGGAAGTTTCGGAATCGTACTTTCAGTGCCATTTACCGTACTGATCTGTACCGTGCTTTTTCATAAAAATAAACAGCTGGATTAAAATAGGGGAATAATAGCCTTGATTGTTTGGTATGGTCAAGGCTATTGTTATGTTTGAAAATAGTATTCACCTAATTCTAAAACTTGTCATTTTGGATTGTAGATGCTAAAATAATATCAGATAATATATTATATATTATGGATATAAAATGCGAATTTTGAATAAAATATTATCTATAATGAGGTGATAATATGGAACAATTAATATGGGAAACAGCTGAAGAACTAGATCAGAAGTTAGCGCAGCGAGTCAGGAATATTAGAAAAAGACGTTCTATTTCCCAGCAAAGATTAGCATCTATGAGTGGAGTAAGTTATGGTTCAATTAAAAGATTCGAAACGACAGGACAGATATCGCTGGTATCCTTGACAAAGATTGCGATGGCACTGGATATTGCAGATGAACTCAGAAATATTTTTACACAGGTGCCTTATCGAAATATCCAGGAGGTTATAAATGAGTCGAGATAATGTATTACAGGTGTTTTACGATGAAAAACTTGTGGGAACATTGGCTATGACGGCTGAATATAAAACTGCATTTCAATATTGTGAAGAATGGCTTGAGAATGGATTATTAAATTTCCAGCTCATGTAGATGGAGTAAATGCTGGAAAAATGGAATACGAGTATTCTCGGTGCGCTATGCAATGCGGAATTATAATGAGTGAGACAAGATTATTTCCATCTGAGAGATGTAAGGGATATTTCGGTACTAAAAGATTTGATAGAAGATTGGATAAAACAGGGTGTAAAAAAATTCATATGCTGACAGCAGCGGCACTGTTGGAGCTTGATTTTGAACAGCCAAGTCTGGACTATCATAGTTTAATGAAATTAATGAAGATTCTTACCAGGGATAATAAAAATGATGTGGAAAATATGTTCCGGCGTATGTGTTTTAATGTTTTTGCCCATAACAGAGATGATCATTCGAAAAATTTCACATATCTGTATAACGAAACAGAGGATGTATGGAGATTAAGTCCTGCGTATGATCTTACTTACAGTACTACTTATTACGGAGAACATACGACAACTGTTGATGGAAATGGACGTAATCCGGGGAAAAAAGAACTGTCCGTAACCGGACTGAAAACACCGGAAATAATAAAAGTAGCTGTATAGCTTTAAAGAGCAAACAGTAGTGGTGCCATGGATGCACCCTGAAAAAGGCGGCATCCCGCCTTAATTCAGATGTTCTGGTAACTTAGTTATCGAGTAATTCACATATAGGCATATAGTAATTTCATATAAAATTATTTCGGTAGTGTTCACACTTATCTACAAGAATTGTCACATGCAACTATCCTTAGCAGTATGACAACTTTGAGGTATATTCTCGTTCATTGTAGTTGGTGAGATTAAGTCAATGGATGTTCTCTGTAATACATTCTTGTAAAGTTCAAAAACGTCTGCATATCTCCACTGATATATTTTCCTTTTTTCCAGATCATACCAATCTTAATGTGGATTGGCGGATTAAGCGGAATTCCTGTAATTTCAGAATCAGTAAATTTATCAAGCATACTGGAATAGAGGAAACAACTGTATTTTCCTGTTTTTATAAATTGCAGAGTTGTGTAAATCTGACTGCTACGCATAACAATATTGGGTATGTATCCATCCATTTCGAATCTTGTTTTTAACAGCTGGTTCTGGACAGAATCAGCATTGAAAAAAATCAGTAATTCTTTAGACATTTCTTTAGTAGTAACGATTTCTTTATCCGCCAGTCGGTGGTCTTTATTCACACAGAAAACAACCTGATCATTAGCAAGAACAACATTGTGGAATTTATCAATATTATACTGTTCCATATTGACCAGCGCCAGATCCAGAGTATCATTCTGAACCAGATTACAGGCGCGGACAGAGCCGTATTCTTCCAGCACGACTGCGATTTCAGGATAATCCTGGTGAAATGCAGTGAGCAGTTCCGGGAAAAATACAGTACTTAGCATAGGTGGGATTCCAATACGGAGGGGTGGTTTCACTCTGGACATACTGGAATAGTCGGCCTGAAGTTCATTGCAATATTGAAGAATATAAGTAGCTGATTGGAATCAACATTCAGATTTCAGCTTGTATCGGAGCGATTTTCCTGGTGCTGACAGGAGTAATCTCTGAGAAAGAGGCGCTGGCTTCTATTGATTTGAAAGTAGTATTGCTTTTTGGTGGTTCTCTTACACTGGCGAAAGCCCTGGATACAACAGGTGCCGGTGAGCTGATTGCGGATAAGATCGTAGGACTTCTCGGAGCAGATCCGAATCCGACCATTCTTCTGCTGGTAATCTTTATTGTAATCTGTATGATTTTATTGCCGATTCTGTTTCCGTTCTATCCGTAAAAACGGAATAGGATATCTTGCCAGCTACGTGCCCGGCGGTTGGAAGAAATCAAAATATTAAGTTAAAAAGCAAAGAAAAATTGCTTTACATATAACTCAATAAAACCCAAAAATCAAATGCCAAAAAACAGGACAGTTCTGAATCTACAGTCCAGTCCAAATGTTGCTGTTTGATCAGTGACAGATGTAGGAGTAAGTTAATTGGAAATTTAACTTGCCAGTACATTGGTAACACGAAAATATCTGAAGTATATCAGGAGGTAAAACATGACTAAGGAAAATGGAGTTAAAGTATTAACAGACATGGTAGCAGATTTTGTTGCCCACATTGGAAAAAAATTACCGGATGACGTAGTAGCGAAGCTGGAAGAACTCGGCTCTCAGGAAACAGATGCACTTCCGAAAGTTCTCTACGAGACAATGACGAAAAACCAGGGACTGGCTGTCGAATTAAACCGTCCGAGCTGTCAGGATACAGGTGTTCTTCAGTTCTGGCTGAAATGTGGAACTAATTTCCCATATATCAATGAACTGGAAGGACTTTTGAAAGAAGCTGTTGTACAGGCTACTTTTGCAGCGCCATTAAGACATAATTCTGTAGAAACTTTTGATGAATATAATACCAAGAAGAATGTTGGAAAAGGAACTCCGACTGTATGGTGGGATATCGTTCCGAACAGTGATAAATGTGAAATTTACGCATACATGGCAGGCGGCGGATGCACTCTTCCGGGAAAAGCAATGGTGCTTATGCCAGGTGCAGGTTATGAAGGTGTCACAGATTTTGTACTTGATCAGATGACCAGTTATGGACTGAATGCTTGTCCTCCGCTTCTTGTCGGTGTTGGTGTAGGTACATCTGTAGAGACTGCAACTCTCAATTCCAAGAAAGCACTGATGCGTCCGATTGGCTCTCATAATGACAATGCCAATGCTGCGAAAATGGAGAAACTGTTGGAAGACGGAATTAATGCAATCGGCCTTGGACCGCAGGGAATGGGCGGGAAATATTCTGTAATGGGCGTAAATATCGAGAATACAGCACGTCATCCATCTGCAATCGGTGTTGCAGTAAATGTAGGCTGCTGGTCACATCGTCGTGGTCATATTGTGGTAAATCCTGACCTGACAGTAACCTGTGATACACATTCCACTTGGAAATTCAATGCATAAACGGAGGGAAAAATCATGATCGAAATCAGAGGAGATAAAAAAGTTCTTATTACACCAATCAGTGCAGAAGATCTGGCAGATATTAAAATCGGTGATATTGTATGGCTGGACGGAGATCTGATGACCTGTCGTGATGTGGCACATCGCCGTCTTGTTGAGTATGGGAGAGAACTTCCATATGATATCAGAAATAAAGCAATTTTCCATGCAGGACCTATTGTCCGTAAAATCGAAGGGACAGAAGATGATTATGAAATGGTTTCTGTAGGACCGACAACTTCCATGCGTATGGAGAAATTTGAATATGAATTTACAAAATTAACAGGTGTCCGCGTGATTGTGGGAAAAGGTGGAATGGGACCAAATACAGAGCGTGCATGTAAGGAATTTGGTGCGATCCACTGTGTATTCCCTGCCGGATGTGCTGTTGTAGCGGCCACTGAAGTTGAGAAAATCGCAGAACATCACTGGGATGAACTGGGAATGCCGGAAACATTATGGTGCAGTAAAGTCAAAGAGTTTGGTCCGCTGATCGTATCTATTGATGCGCAGGGAAGAAACCTTTTCGAAGAGAATAAGGTAATCTTCAACGAAAGAAAAGAAGCAGCCAAACAGGCTATTTATCCGGAAGTAGAATTCATTAAATAATAAAAAGTAATACATTAAGAAACTTATCGATTAATGCCAATAATAATTCCTCAAAACCATCTTTATCATACAGGTGTACAAAGAGTGTGTCTCACTTTTTGTATACCTGTATTTTTATATCAATGATAGAAAAATTACCGTGTAATGTTCCTAAAATAATATGAAATGCTCGATAGCGGTGTAGTGGAGAATGATTATGCCGCTAAAGTACTCTGGTGTAACTTCGGGAGAGAGTAAAATAGTTAAAATTGTTGTCGTAGAGTTTTGGTTGACAACGATCTGTCATCATATATAATTAGATGATATCAGGGCGATAGCTCATAATATCAAAGGATTTTAAGAAATTTCCGGAAAGGATAACTATGTATCGTATTTTTATCGTAGAGGATGATGAGATCATCTCAGAAGTACTGAAAAAGAATCTTTCGTCCTGGGGATATGATGTATCCTGTGCGGAGGATTTTTCCAATATTATACAGGAATTTGTACGCAGAGATCCCCAGCTTGTCCTGCTGGATCTGAAGCTGCCTTTCTATAATGGCTTTCACTGGTGTGAAGAAATACGCAGAATTTCTCAGGTTCCGGTTATCTTTATTTCTTCGGCGGCAGATAACATGAATATGGTTATGGCAATGAGCCGCGGTGCAGATGATTTTATTGCAAAACCGTTTGATATGGATGTACTGACTGCAAAAATTCAGGCGATTCTGCGCCGCGCATATTCCTTTGGAACTCCGGGAAATGTTCTGGAATATAATGGGGTTGTTCTGAGTCCTTCCCGCTGTACCCTGACGTGGAATGGAAACGATATTGATCTTACGAAAAATGAGCTTCGTATTCTGGAAATATTGATGGAGCATGCCGAAAAGGTTGTTTCCAGAGATGCGATTATGACGAAGCTATGGGAGAGCGACAGTTTTATTGATGACAATACGCTGACTGTGAATATTACCCGCCTGCGCAGGAAACTGGAAAAAGAAGGGCTGAAAGAATTTATCATTACCAAAAAAGGTCTTGGATATATGGTATAAGGCGCAGTATAAACAAAAGGATTTTTTATGAAACTATTTCTGGATTATATAAACAAAATTAAATTCTATATCATTCTGTATCTGTTTCCTGTAATGCTTGCAGAAATAATTTTCTTTCTTTATCAGCTGCCGATGGAACCGATGGTGTATGTTACTGTTTTCTGGTTATTAACCGGAATTTGTGCGTGTCTGAACGGATTTTACAGATACAGGAAAAAGGTACAACAGTTGGAACTGATCGCAGCTGCACCGGATATTAATCTTTCGCAGCTGGATTCTCCTGTTGGTCAGGCTGAAAGACTTCAACAGGAAATCATGCAGCAGCTGGATCAGATGCGTATCGATGTGGAGACTGCCAGCCAGAAGTCGTCTGAAGACATGACAGATTATTATACGATGTGGGCACATCAGATCAAAACGCCGATTTTTGCACTGCGTCTTTTGCTTCAGGAGAGTCCTGAGGAAAATAAAGAGAAACTTTCGGAACTTTTTAAAATTGAGCAGTATGTGGAGATGGTTCTTGGCTATCTAAGGACAGAAGATATGTCTTCGGATCTTAAGCTTTCCCACTGTTCTCTTGACCGGATCATACGTGATCAGATTCATAAATATGCAGGAATTTTTGTCTCAAAGAAACTCACACTTACTTATGAAAGTATTTCGCAAGATGTTCTGACGGATGAAAAATGGCTGGGATTTGTGATCGGACAAATTTTATCAAATGCTCTGAAATATACCCGGACCGGAGGAATCCGAATTTATCTGGAGAAAAAATTATCTCTGGATACAGATGATGTAAGCATTTCGATAGGAAATGATAGCTGCAATAAAGTAGAAAACCTTACACTGGTCATTGAAGATACCGGAATTGGTATTCGTGCAGAAGATATTCCGCGAATCTTCGAAAAAGGCTACACCGGGGTAAATGGACGGGATGATAACCGCGCAACAGGTATCGGACTGTATCTCAGCAACAAGATTATGCGCAAACTGGGACATTGCCTTTATATAACTTCTACGGAAGGAAAAGGAACGAAAGTATTTCTTGAATTTTCAGTTAAAGATTTGAATATGTATTAGAGTTTTTTAACACGTTTTAGAGGAAAACTGCTAATATTTAAGTGACACGAAACCTTACAGAAATGTAAGGTTTTTTCATATAATGTAACCTGTTTCGATGGCAGAAGCCGTAAAAAATTCTTATACTTACGGTATCAATTAAAAGAAAGGAGCTCCATTTATGGCTTTGCTTGAAGTTACAAATATCAAAAAAATATACAGTACACGTTTCGGGGGAAACAAGGTACAGGCGCTTTCAAATGTTACATTTTCTGTAGAGGAAGGTGAGTTTGTCGCGATCATGGGGGAATCTGGTTCCGGTAAGACGACTTTGCTGAATATTCTTGCGTCTCTGGATCGTCCGACATCCGGAGAGGTTCTTCTGGAAGGAAAAAATATCGTACACCTTACAGAAAAAGAAATATCCGCGTTCCGAAGGAAAAATCTTGGATTTGTTTTTCAGGATTTTAATCTGCTGGATACCTTCAGCCTGAGAGATAATATTTATCTTCCACTTGTTCTTACAGGAGAAGATTATCGTGAGATGGAACAGAAAATCCGCCCGATTGCGCAGGCTCTTAAGATCACAGAAATTCTGGATAAATTTCCATATGAAGTTTCCGGTGGTCAGAAACAACGTGCCGCTGTTGCAAGGGCGTTGATCACGAATCCCAAACTGATTCTTGCGGATGAACCGACGGGCGCACTTGATTCAAAGGCGGCATCAGCACTTCTTTCCGTATTTGGTGAAATCAATGCAGAGGGACAGACAATCCTCATGGTCACACACAGTGCACAGGTAGCCAGCCATGCATCCAGAGTCCTTTTCATCAAAGATGGAGAAGTTTTTCATCAGATATACAAAGGCAGTAAATCGCGTCAGGAAATGTATCAGATGATCGCGGATACGCTTACGATACTTACGACAGGTGGTGAGCAGCATGCATAAGGGGATTTTTTCCAGACTTGCAAAACAGAATATCCGAAACAACAAAAGCACATATATTCCATACATGATCACCTGTATTTTCTGTATTGCAATGATTTATATGATGGAATTTCTGCGTGACTGCCCGACACTGGATCAGGCAGTGCGTCAGGCGGATGAAGTGCGTATGATCGTGTTTACAGGAGAGATAGTCGTAGAGATCTTCTGTATTATTTTTCTGATCTACAGTAACAGTTTTCTGATGAAGAGAAGGCAGAAAGAGATAGGTCTTTATAATATTCTTGGAATGGAAAGGAATCACATTGGAATCGTAATGTTTCTTGAAACGATCATTACCTCAATAGGTTCACTTGCCGGTGGCATTGCTGCCGGAATTATTGGAAGTAAGCTGGCACTTCTTTTGCTGTTAAAGCTGCTTCATATCCCTTCAGTGCTTGGATTTTATATTTCAGTAAAGGGTATTTTTACCTGTCTGTTTATGTTTGGCATCATATTTTTGATGATTCTGTTTCTGAACCTTGCGAAAATTCATTTAAGTCGTCCGGTAGAATTACTTCGCGGTAATAATACCGGAGAAAAAGAACCGGCAGCAAAATGGCTTATGGCATTGATTGGTTTTATCTGCCTTGGCGCAGGTTATTACCTTGCGGTTACGACTGAATCTCCAATCAAGGCAATTACGATATTTCTTCTTGCTGTTATTCTTGTTATGGCAGGGACTTATCTGCTTTTTACCGCAGGAAGTATTGTGATTCTGAAATTTCTCCGACGCAGAAAGAGTTTTTATTACAGGACTGGAAATTTTATCAGCATATCGGGAATGCTTTATCGAATGAAGCAGAACGCAATCGGTCTGGCAAGTATCTGTATACTAAGTACAGGTGTTCTACTTATGATTTCCATGACAGTTTCCATTTATTTCGGAATGAATGATATTATGCTGAATCGCTATCCGTATGATGTTGATATGTCTGTTACCAGCATAAGCGAAGAAGAATGTCAGACCGCAATAGAGGCTTTTGAAAAAGCTATTGCGGATAATAAAGTTCCGGTAGAAAAGTCTGTGGAGGAAATCTATCTGGATATCGTATGCAGCAAAAACGGTGATCAGATTCTGATAAAACCAACAAATACTATTCGAAATTCTGATTCAGTACTGGTACTTTCTCTTTTGAATCAGGCAGAATATGAAAGACTTACAGGAATTTCTGCAAATCTCAATGATGGTGAAATTTTTGCATGGTATCCTTCAACTGTGCAGAAAGATTCAGTTACTGTTGATGAAAAAGAATTTACAGTGAAAAAATGGATGGATAAGAATCCTCTGACCTGTGGCGAAGATGCAGTCAGTGATAATGCAGTGCTGGTTGTTACAGATGAAGATTTTAAGAAATTTGATGAGATGCGTACAGAAATGTATAAAGGAGTTTCTTCTGATCCTGCGGGAGAGGACCTGACACTTCATCTTGGCCTGGACATTACTGGTTCGGAGACGGAGAAGATTGAATTTGGAACCCCGGTAATGGAAACTGTTAAAGATTTGAAAAAAAGCGGAGGTTTATCAGAGAATGCATGGATAATTTCCGGAATCCGTCAGCAGGAATATGAGTCCTATTATGCGGATAATGGTTCTCTCTTGTTTATCGGAATCTTTCTCGGTTCTCTTTTCCTTATGGGAACAGCTATGATTATTTATTATAAACAGATTTCAGAAGGTTATGAAGACCAGAAGCGATTTGAGATCATGCAGAAGGTTGGCTTAAGCCGCCGGGAGGTCAGAAGTTCTGTCCGCAGACAGATTCTGATGGTATTTTTCCTCCCGCTGTTAATGGCAATGCTTCATATTACCATGGCATTTCCAATGATCCGCCGGTTACTTTTACTTTTCGGAATGACAAATACGAAGTTATTTATTGGATGTACGGCGGGAACAGTACTGATCTTTGCTGTTGTGTATGGGTTGATTTATCTTATGACGGCACGTTCTTACTATCATATTGTGGAGAGAAAATAACTATTCAGCAGTCGGCCATCTTATCCAGCTATTGTTTCTGATCGAATAAATCACTCTCTGATGAAAAAAACGATTAGATACTACATATTTTTGAATGTAAATTATGATTTTTATATGATCATCTGAAATAACATAACCATAACCGGCATTGTAATGATTGATAACAAAGTGGTCATAACATTGATCGCACTGGCGTACCTGGAATCATTTCCATAAACCTGACACATCTGCGTTACTGTAGAGGCAGATGGAGTGATGATCGCCAGAAAGACGATAAGCATGATCTTATTGCCATCAGCGGAAAAGGAAGCCAGATTGCTGAGCTTTATCAGCACAAGTGCAATCAAAGGAACAGCTATTAAACGTAAAAAAGTGATAAAATAAACTCTTTTATTTGCAAATATCTGTTTCAGATTCATTCCTGCAAAGAGCATACCTGTTACGATCATACTGGCAGGACCAATCATAGTTCCAACGGAAGCAAGCGTATTTCCAATGATCTCCGGCAAGCGTATTTTCGTGAAGAAAAGTATAACACCGATAAATATGGAAAGCATATTGATGTTTAATATTATTTTTTTCCAGTCATAAGAAGCTTCACGACTGATGATCTTCTTACAGTGAGTCCACAGAAAAACAAGCTGTACACTCATAAAAACACATCCGTACAATACCCATTCCTGTCCAAGAATAAATGTGACAATCGGTACGATCAGGTTTCCGGAATTTGAGTAGTAAACGGAAGCGACTTCCACTTCGTTCAGATGTAAAAGCTTTCCGGCTACGGAAATAACAACAAGAAGAATCACCTGAGTCATAACAGATGCGGCAAAAGCAATCAGAAGTCCTTTTACGGTATCTGTAGTATAATCAACCTGAAAAGCATTGATAATGACGCAGGGAACGATCAGATAAAGAATGATCTTCGATAAAACTTTGCTGTCGTCGTCCCTTACAAGTCCCGTCTTTACAATTAAATATCCCATGAAGATCATAAGAAAAAGCTGCACGATCTGCTGCATGAGAAGTATACTGATGTTCATAAAATTATCCCCTGCATTTCTTGTAAAATTAATCTGGCTGGCAGAGGTCTGGTTCCTAGAGCGTGTTTGAAAATCTGCCAACGGTCGAGGATATTATAGAACTTCTATAAGACGATTGCAAGGTTTACAAACCACTTCTGTCAGGAAATGCAGATGAGCTGACCGAGGCGCTTGACAGTGAAATTGTCAGCGACTCAAACCCATATACGCCAGAAGAAGAGCCAGCGCTAGAAAAGGTTTAACGAATGAAAAAAGGTTCTGAGAAAATCAGAACTCTTTTTCGTTTAGGATGATTTTGGTATACTATGAAAATGATTCTTTCGGTTTTGCAATCATAAAAATTGATAAAAGCATGATTGTAAAAGGAAAAAAAATACTTTATAATGTTACAAATTGCTATAAATAAGCGTTCGCAATTGGATAACTGTCGGAAGAGATTTCATATAATTTAAGAAGTAAGCAATTTTACTAATTTTTAAAGAAGAAGGAGGAGTAAAAATTGATTTGTGGAATGACTTATTACCAGATATGCTGGTATTTTTTGGTGTATTCTTTTGGAGGCTGGGTTGTTGAAGTGATTTTCCATGCAGTAACTTTGGGAAAAGTTATTAACAGAGGATTTTTAAATGGCCCGGTTTGTCCTGTGTACGGGTTTGGAGTAATCTCTGTTTTTGCAATGATAAATACGCTTCAAAGCAGTGGTTATCAGATGAGTGATGGTATGATATTTATATTTGGGGTTATTTTAGCTACAGTAGTAGAGCTGATAGCAGGATGGCTGTTAGATGTATGTTTCCATGCAAGATGGTGGGATTATTCGGATAAACCTTTAAATTTCCATGGATATATCTGCCTGGAATTCTCGTTGATATGGGGATTGGCAATTGTTCTTGTTGTGAAGGTTTTTCAGAGATATGTAGAAAATCATACGTCATCGCATGCGGATTCCATGTTAGGCTGGGTTGTGTTGGCAATTTTGTATGCTGCTTATCTGGCTGACTTTATTGTAACAGTAGCAGTTATCCGGGGATTAAATAAAAAGCTTACCAGACTGGATAAGATCCGTTCAGATATGAGGATTGTAAGCGATAAAATCAGTGATACACTGGCAACTACAACAATAGAAACAGCACAGGCTGTAGGAGAAAAGAAAGTTCAGGCAGCTTTGGCAAGGGCTGAATTACGTGATTCGGCAGAACTTAAGAAAGATAAATCTTTGGAAATGCTCCGCAAGAAAAAAGCTGAACTTCAAAAAGAATTTGATGATCTTTCAAACACAATTACTAATCATACAATTGTTGGACAGGGAAGAATTATTAAGGCGTTTCCGAAGATGAAACATAGAGATTATTATGAATTGATTCAGGAACTGAAAAATAGATTTTAACCGAATAAACTGCGAAGCAGTTATTCGGTTATGAAAAAGTATCTTACATTTTTGCGGTCACTGCTGAAAGATCGTCCATATGTTAAATTTGTGTATATGACAGGTATCCTCCCAATTGCAAAATACTCCAGCGGTTCAGAATTAAATATGTTTGCCGAATATACGATGGCAGGGGAAGAAAGATTTTCTGAATATTTTGGATTTACAGAGCAGGAAGTGGATGAGCTATATGAACGATATCAAGAGAGAAATAAAAATGCTTTGAAGGTGAGTCGTGAGGGATTAAAACTTTGGTATGATGGATATAATACACAGTCTGGCGAAAAACTGTATAATCCGAGATCCGTTGTTATGGCGTTATCTAATAACAATCTGCATTACGTTTTAGCAGATTCTTTCTGGACATTCTGATAGTAGTATGTCATACTTGAATATGCAGATATCAGGTCAAAAAGTCGTTCGTGCTTGCACGATAAGACTTTTGAACTTAGGGTCCGCCAAACATGAGAAAGTAGCGATTTACGCAGTAAATCAGCGGATTTCGAATGTTTGAGAATTAAGAATGAACAGGAGACATCAGCACAATGTTAGATGAAAGGATATATAAGAGTTATATAGGAATCTTGAAAGAGGAAATGGTTCCTGCAATGGGGTGCACAGAACCGATCGCACTGGCATATGGAGCGGCCAGGGCACGAGAAGTTCTGGGAAAAGAACCGGAACATATCACCGCAAAATGCAGTGGAAACATTATAAAAAATGTCCGTTGTGTTATCATTCCAAACTCCGGCGGATTGACTGGAATTGAAGCAGGTGTAGTCCTTGGTGCAGTAGCCGGAGACCCATCCCTGAATATGGAAGTTCTTTCGAAGGTAAATGAATCCGGAAGAAAGAGATGTTGTGAACTTCTGGACAAAAAGATATGCAAAGTAGAACTTCTGGACTCCCCGGTAGTCCTGCACTTTATTATAGAAATGCAGGCTGGAGATGACACAGTAAGTCTGGAAATTAAATACGATCATATAAATGTAACCAAAATTGTAAAGAATCAGGAAGTCCTGCTGGATTCAGATCAAAAATCCGGTGAAACTCCAGCTGCAGCAGACAGAACTCTGCTCAATCTGGAAGATATTAAAACATTTGCAGATACTGTAGAACTTGATGATGTCAAAGAAATTATAGAAAATCAGATCCGCAGCAATATGGCAATCGCCCATGAAGGAATGACTGGTAAATACGGTCTTGGAATTGGCCGGATCATCCGTGAAACCTATTCCAATGATATGCTCACAAAAATGCGCAGTCTCACAGCCGCAGCTTCCGAAGCCAGAATGGGCGGATGTGACATGCCGGTAGTCATCAACTCAGGCAGCGGAAACCAGGGAATTGCCTGTTCTGTACCTCTGATCGTGTATGCCAGAGAAATGGAACTTCCGGACTATGTACTGTACCGCGCACTGGTATTTTCTAACCTTCTAACTGTATATCAGAAACAGTATATAGGTAAACTTTCCGCATTTTGCGGTGCAGTATCCGCATCCTGTGCAGCTGGTGCCGGAATTACTTACATGGGCGGTGGAGAACTTTCTGTGATCAAGAAGACCATAGAGAATACGCTTGCCAATATTCCGGGAATCATCTGTGATGGAGCGAAAATATCCTGTGCAGCGAAAATTGCCGCCAGTCTTGATGCTGCATTCCTGGCACATCATCTTGCTATGAACGGTCAGTCCTATGCGCCATACACCGGAATTCTCAAGGAAGAAGCCGGCGAAACCATCAGCTGCGTAGGACAGATCGGCAAAGAAGGAATGAAAGAAACAGATAAAGAAATTTTGCGGATTATGCTGGAAAGCGTTTAATCGTATGAGAAATAGATGAAAACGATGATTGTTGTTGGAACGTTAGCTTTGTTGATATAAGGGATTTTTTTGAGATAGCGTTGCGATAAAAAACAGATGTGCTTAAATGAGAAGAAAACGGAAGAATAGCAGATGAATTTTACAGTTACTGTTCACACGTCACTATCCCGCGAGGTGTTTTGGCATGAAAATGCCAAAATCCCGAGACATACCGCGCGAATTTATGCGAATAGCATAAATTCTGTGCATCGCGAAGCGTGTTACTGAGAACGGAGTGAACAGTAACATTTTACATAATCTTATCAATTATTTTAACTGTATATTATTGACAGTATGTTTTTTACATGTTATGATAAACGCGATTTTGAAAGACGAAGATGCAGAGTAACAGACAGAGTCTTTTCAAAGCAATTGTTTTGGACCACCCGGGAGGGTTAAGGCCATACGGACAGCCGGGTCCACTGCCGATTATGGTAACTTTGGTTACCTTATTGATTGAGTTAGAAGCTCAAATTTTATAAGTAGGTTCCTTTGATAACCGCGATGCGCCGGACGCGCAGACTTGTGAAACGGTCAATAAGAGTAGTAAAAGTATAATTGCTATATAGACTCTGACACGCATGATCCAGAAGTTTTATTTATGATGCTGAAAGAAAGTATTATCTGCTTTTTTATGCTTGTTGATAAAACATATAGATACAGATCAAAACGCAGGTTTGTGGTTAAGTGCCCTTACCTGCGCTTTTTGTTTTGTTCAGTCTGTGGAATTGCTGATTGAGGGTTGAAGCAAAGGAAACTGGAAATGGAGGAATGATGAAAGGAAGTCGTTTTAAATTAAACCAGAATCATGCACCCATACATGAAGCTCTGGAGACTTTCCGACGAATGAGAGTGGTGCCATTTGATGTGCCGGGTCATAAACGCGGAAGAGGTAACCCGGAGCTGACAGAATTTCTGGGACAAAAATGTGTAGGTGTGGATGTCAACAGCATGAAACCACTGGACAATCTCTGTCATCCGGTATCCGTAATACGGGAAGCGGAAGAACTGGCGGCAGATGCTTTTGGTGCAGCACATGCATTTCTGATGGTAGGAGGCACAACAAGCTCCGTTCAGACAATGGTATTGACTGCCTGTAAACGGGGAGATGAGATCATACTTCCCCGTAATGTTCACAGGAGTGTTTTAAATGCCCTTGTTTTATGCGGTGCAATCCCTGTTTATGTAAATCCGGAAGTGGACCAGAGACTTGGAATCTCTCTTGGAATGCGCAGGGAACAGGTTGAGAAGGCCATAAAAGAGCATCCGAAAGCAGTTGCAGTATTGGTCAATAACCCGACATATTATGGAATATGCAGTGATTTACGTGCGATCGTTAAGATGGCACATGATGCTGGAATGCTGTGCCTGGCAGATGAAGCCCATGGAACTCATTTTTATTTTGGAGGGGGTCTTCCGGTTTCTGCTATGGCAGCAGGTGCAGACATGGCATCTGTATCCATGCACAAGAGCGGTGGAAGTCTTACACAGTCAAGTCTTCTCCTCACAGGCCCGGCTGTACACGCAGGATATGTTCGTCAGATCATTAATCTGACACAGACAACATCAGGAAGCTATCTTCTGATGTCCAGCCTTGATATTTCAAGAAGAAATCTTGCACAGAGAGGCCGCCAGATTTTTCATCAGGTAGCAGATATGGCAGAATATGCAAGAGAGGAAATTAATGCCATTGGCGGTTATTATGCATTTGGAAAAGAACTGGTCAATGGAAATTCAGTCTTTGATTTTGACATTACGAAATTAAGTGTACATACACTGGACATCGGACTTGCAGGGATCGAGGTTTATGATATTTTGCGGGATGAATATGATATCCAGATAGAATTCGGTGATATTGGAAACATTCTGGCCTATCTTTCCATTGGTGACCGTGCCCAGGAGGTGGAGCGGCTTGTAAGTGCACTTGCTGAAATCCGCAGACGTTTTCAGACAGATGGCTCCGGGCTGTTGAGTCAGGAATATATTGATCCCCAGGTGGTGACCAGTCCACAGGAAGCTTTTTATGCAGACAAATGCAGCCTGCCTCTCCGGGAGACTGAAGGGAAGGTCTGCAGTGAATTTGTGATGTGTTATCCGCCTGGGATTCCCATTCTTGCACCTGGAGAGAGGATTACAGCAGAAATCCTGGATTATATTGAATATGCCAAAGCAAAGGGCTGCAATATGACAGGACCTGAAGATCCGGATATTTTGAGACTGAATGTTCTGGCAGGGAGGTAAAGACAATGGAAATGTGGTTTTCAGAATTTCATACACCGGATGTGAAGCATAGTATCCGGGTAAACCGTCAGCTTTATTCTAAGCAGAGTGATTATCAGAGAATTGATATTTTTGAAACACCTGAATTTGGACGTGTGCTGACTCTGGATGGAAATGTAATGCTGACAGAGAGAGATGAATTTATTTATGATGAGATGATCACCCATGTGCCCATGGCAGTTCACAAAGAAGCAAGGGATATTCTTGTGATCGGTGCAGGAGATGGCGGTGTTGTCCGTGAACTGACCAGATACGACAGAGTCAGACATATTGATCTGGTAGAAATGGATCCTCTGGTTGTGGAAGCCTGTCGTGCATATCTTCCGGAAAATGCATGCAGACTGGATGACAGAAGAGTACATCTTCATTACGAAAATGCGCTGAAATTTATCCGGCGATGTGAGGGAAAATATGACCTTATTATTGTGGATTCTTCTGATCCCTTTGGTCCCTCGGAGGGACTGTTTACCCGTGAATTTTACGGAAACTGTTATAATGCATTAAAAGATGATGGAATTATGGTCAACCAGCAGGGAAGTCCATTCTATACAGAAGATGCACATGCAATGCAGCGCAGTCATAAGAAAATTGCCAGTACATTCCAGATCAGTCGTGTTTATCAGGCTCATATCCCTACATTTGCCGCAGGTTACTGGTTATTTGGATTCGCAAGTAAAAAATATCATCCTGTCGATGATCTGGACCCGGAAGCATGGAATGCATTAAACCTTCGCACACGTTACTATACAACAAGACTCCATAAGGGAGCATTCTATCTTCCTGCATTTCTGGAAGATATGCTGAAGGAAGTGGAGGGATAACTTATGATTCAGTCTAATGTAGAAACCTTTATCGGCTGTGAAAGCAGTTTCGAGGAAGCATCTGTTGTTCTTTATGGTGCTCCTTTTGATTCCACAACAAGCTTTCGTCCAGGTGCCAGGTTTGGCCCGTCTGCCATGCGTCATGAGAGCTTCGGACTGGAAACCTACAGTCCATACCAGGACAGAGATCTTATGGATATCAGAGTATTTGACAGCGGTGATCTGGAGCTTTGTTTCGGAAGCAGTGAAATGGCTCTTTCAGACATTGAAAAGCGGGCAGAGGAAATATTGAAAGCAGAAAAAATCCCGGTGCTTCTGGGAGGGGAACATCTGGTAACATTAGCAGCGGTACGTGCTGTATTTAATAAATATCCGGACCTTCATATTATACATTTTGATGCACATGCAGATTTAAGAGACGATTATCTGGGAGCCAGGCTAAGTCATGCCTGTGTGCTGCGAAGATGCCATGAGCTTCTGGGAGATAACCGTATCCACCAGTTCTGCATCAGAAGTGGGGAGAGAGAAGAATTTCAATTTGCTGCGAAGCATACAGATTTTCATCCCTTTACTTTTGACGGACTGAAAGAGACAGTCAGAGAACTGAAAGAAAAAAAGGTTCCTGTATATTTTACAATTGATCTGGACTGTCTGGATCCGTCAGCATTTCCGGGAACAGGAACTCCGGAAGCAGGAGGTGTGAGCTTCCTGGAACTTCTGGAAGCAATACAAACTGTTTCTCAGACCAAAGTGGTAGGTGCAGATGTGAATGAACTGGCACCTATGCTGGATGTAAGCGGTGTATCCACTGCAACAGCATGTAAGGTACTGCGGGAACTGCTTCTGGCAATTACAAAATAAATCTGAAGGATACAGATAATATAAACACTATAAAAAACTGTTGAAGAAACGGTTATATATAAGGAAAAAGGAGAAAAAGTTATGAGCAGAGTACTTGTGATCGGCTGCGGAGGAGTAGCCAGTGTAGCAATCCAGAAATGTTGTCAGGCAGATGAGGTATTTACAGAATTATGTATTGCAAGCCGTACAAAGGAAAAATGTGATGCGCTTGCAGAAAAATTAAGGGGAAAGACAAAGACAGTTCTTACCACCGCCAAGGTTGATGCGGATGATGTGGATCAGCTGATCGAACTGATCAATGATTATAAGCCGGATCTGGTAATGAACATTGCACTTCCATATCAGGATCTGACGATCATGGATGCATGTCTGGCCTGTGGTGTAAACTATATGGATACCGCAAACTATGAACCGGAAGATACGGATGATCCACAGTGGCGTGCTATTTATGAGAAACGTTGTAAAGAAGAGGGCTTTTCCGCTTACTTTGATTACTCCTGGCAGTGGGCATATCGCAAAAAATTTGAGGATGCAGGTCTTACAGCTTTACTTGGCTGTGGATTTGATCCGGGTGTTACACAGGCATACTGTGCCCATGCATTAAAGCATGAATTTGACCAGATTGATACTATTGATATTCTGGACTGCAATGGCGGAGATCATGGATATGCATTTGCCACAAACTTTAATCCGGAAATCAATCTCCGTGAAGTAAGTGCACCGGGAAGCTACTGGGAAAACGGACACTGGGTGGAAATCCCGCCGATGGCCATTAAGAGAGAATATAAGTTTGACCAGGTGGGAGATAAGGATATGTACCTGCTTCACCATGAGGAAATCGAGTCTCTGGCAAAAACAATCCCAGGTGTAAAAAGGATTCGTTTCTTTATGACTTTTGGACAGAGTTATCTGGATCATATGCGTTGTCTTGAGGATGTGGGAATGCTTTCTACAACACCGATCCAGTATAATGGACAGGAAATTGTTCCGATTCAGTTCCTGAAAGCACTGCTTCCGGATCCTGCAAGTCTTGGACCACGTACAAAAGGTAAAACAAACATTGGCTGTATTTTTACAGGTGTAAAGGATGGAAAAGAAAAAACATATTATATTTATAATGTATGCGATCATCAGGAATGCTATCATGAGGTTGGAAGTCAGGCAATCAGTTATACAACAGGTGTTCCGGCAATGTGCGGTGCACTTATGATGTTGACCGGAAAATGGATCAGACCGGGTGTGTATACAGTAGAAGAATTTGATCCGGATCCGTTCCTGGAAGCACTTGACCGTTACGGTCTGCCACGCAGCGAAAGCCATGATCCGGAGCTGGTAGATTAATGGAAAAACTGGATAATAGAGCACCATTTACAGCCACCGGCGGAGTCATTCCGCCGGAATTTAGGAATATAAAAACTCCCTGCTATATCCTGGATGAAAATGCACTTATAAAAAACGCAAAGCTTCTCGGTGAAGTGGCTGAACGAACAGGATGTAGGATGCTTCTGGCGCAGAAAGCGTTCAGTAACTATGACTGTTATGACTTTTTAGAGCCATATCTTGCAGGTACAGAGGCCAGCGGACTGTTTGAGGCAAGGCTGGGTGCAGAAGAAATGCCTGGAAAGGAAGTCCATGTATTCTGCGCCGGCTATCGGGCAGATGAATTTGAAGAATTGCTGCGTTATGCAGATCACATTGTGTTTAATTCTCCGTCTCAGCTTCTTCGGTTTGGACTGATGGCAAAGGAAGCAGGAAAGAGTGTGGGACTTCGGATCAATCCGGAATGTTCTACCCAGGAAGGTCATGAGATTTATGATCCCTGTGCACCGGGAAGCCGTATGGGTACAACAAGAGCTCAGTGGGATGAAGCAATTGGGAAAAATCCGGAGCTTCTGGATTTGCTGGATGGTATTCATTTTCATACTCTCTGTGAACAGGATTCTGATGATCTGGAGATAACACTTGTCTCTGTAAAGAAGCATTTCGGTGATCTGGCTTCTCAGGTAAAGTGGATCAATTTTGGCGGTGGTCATCATATTACAAGACCAGGGTATGACATTGAACGACTGGAACGATGTATTCAGGCGGCAAAGAATGATTGGGATGTGGAAGTTTATCTGGAACCAGGAGAGGCGTGGGCATTAAATGCTGGATTTTTCCTGACCAGTGTACTGGATGTTCTGAAAAATGGAGAGACACAGATTGCAATTGTAGATGCCAGTGCAGCCTGTCATATGCCGGACGTACTGGAAATGCCTTATCGACCGCCATTACTTGGTACAGATGAACTGGAAGAAGAGGGGATTACGGTTCGGCTTGGAGGCCCAACCTGTCTGTCAGGAGATGTGATCGGAGATTATAAATTCAGACAGATCCCCCAATATGGAGATCTTCTTATGTTTGGAGATATGGCCATTTATACTACCTGTAAGAATAATACATTTAATGGAATGCCACTGCCGGATATCTGGCTCAGACGCGCTGACAATACTATGTTACGGCTTACAGAGTTTGGTTACGCAGATTTTAAGGGAAGACTTGGAAGGCACCTTTAAGTTAAGAGTCGATATATATAGTCCGGAAGAAGTGATATCCGGGAATAAGTAGAGCAGAAATGTCTGAAGCGATTATTCGTGAAAACCATTTCTGCTCTAAAATTTTGTGGTTTTATAACATAGAAAGTGTTAAAAACACTAACATTTATTCAGAAATCTGTGATACAATGATAAAGATGAAACACAGTGAAGAGGTATATTGTTAATAAATTGAGGATAATATGAAGTATGAAAAAATAGAATACAAATGAAATACAAAATAACCATAGCAATCAGGTGTGTTTTATGAATATCCGCTTGACATACACTCTAAAGGAGAGACTATGAAAATAGAAAAAAGATTATGGATTACTATGTTCGTGTTTTGGCTGTTTGCCATCTGTTTTTCAGGTTGGATTTTTGATCAGAGTACAACCAGGGAAAAATTGTTCTGGGATAATACGATCCAGTGCGAAACAAAAGAACTAGCAGAAGGAGAAATCAAATCAGAGAATATTGCTCTGCCTGAAGACTTCGATATTCCCAGATCGATTTTATTTAAAACCACCCACACCATTGCAGAAGTTTGGCTGGATGGAGAAAAAATATACGAATACGGAAATGAAGCGGATGCCCCGGACTTTATGAAGTCACCGGGAAGCTGCTGGCATATTGTGGATATTCCGGGAGATAGTGCAGGCAAAAGCCTGGAGGTCAGAATTATTCCGGTATATGAGGGCTATTATGGAAATAAAGTCAGTCTTGTATACGGAACACGAGGCGATTGTATTCTGAAAATATTAACAGACAGTCTCGGAAATCTGGTAATCAGCTGTGGAATTTTGTTTGCCGCTGTTATCTGCCTGATTCTCTATTGTGGAGCAGCGCAAAGAAAAAGAAGCGACAAGACAGAAGCGAAAATTGAGATTTTTTTAAACCTTGGATTTTTCTCATTGCTGGTCGCAGTATGGACACTGGTACAATGTGGCTTTCTGCAGTTTTTGATCCCGGATGGAAGAACCTTATATTTTGTGGATTATTTTTCACTTTTTCTTTTCCCGGTGCCATTTAATTTCCTGTTATATGATATCTGTAAAAGCAAGTACCATAAAGGAGCATTGATTTTTTCCATTCTTTATCTTGCAAATATGGCAGTCGATGTTTTGCTTCAGTGTACAGGAATTATTGATATATTCCGGTTACTTTCTGTAACTCATGTTATTATGGTTGCAAATGCGGTTTACACAGTTGTGATCATTCTTTACGAAGCCAGAAAAGCAGGAAACGATGTAGCCCAAAAATTCCAGTATCCTATGTACGTAGCCATGGGATTTGCAATGGCAGAAATGTTTCTTTATTATTTAAGAAGATTTCAACAGACATCCATTTTGCTTTCTACAGGAACCATGCTGTTTATCATTATGCTGATCTGGATCCAGGTTTCTCAATATTACGATCAATATATCCAGAAACAAAAGGTGATCTATCTGCAGAAAATAGCCAATATGGATATGCTTACAGAGGCCATGAACCGAAATGCTTACGAGGATATGGTGAAATATCTGGATGAAGCTGAAATTAAACTGCGCACCACAGGTGTAGTGCTTTTTGATCTGGATAATCTGAAAGTAATCAATGATAATTTTGGACATGAAAAGGGAGACGAGGCACTGAAGCTGTGTTATCAGTGTATCAGTCAGGCATTTCAGAATGTAAAGAACTGTTTTAGAATTGGCGGCGATGAGTTTGCATATGTATATCACAGCGATGAGAAAGATATGATTCCGGAACGGCTGAAGACACTGGAGCTGATTTTGAAGAAAACCGCAGAAACACACAAGCTGGAGTATCCGCTTAGTATATCAGCAGGATACGCTTATTATCAGCCGGATATAGATTTTGACTTTAAAGATATTGTAAGACGAAGCGATACCATGCTGTATCGTCAGAAGCGCAGGAAGAAGATTGCGGGGTCAACTGATCCGAGTCACTTGCTTTCCCGCATGGAAAAGCATTCCACAGAGGAGATCACAGATGAGGTGATCCTGCAGGAGAAAAAGTATCAGAGTATGTCAGTGGATGAACTTTGCAGCGTGATTGATCTTCTGAGTCCAACTACAGATAGTTACCCGTATGTGATTGATTTTCGGACAGATTTTTATTACATAGCAAACCAGGCTCTTGACCGTTTTTGTATTCCGAAAAATAGTTTTCATAATGTGATTTCAAACCATAAAGAATTTGTATATGAACCTGATTATGAAAAACTGAAAGAGGAATTTGATAATCTTCTTAAAACAGACCGTTGTATCCATAGTATGGAATATCGATGGCTGGATCTGAAAAAAATGCCGGTCTGGATTCATTGCAAAGGATATCTGGTCCGGGATGATAATACGAAACCTCTTTATATGATCGGTTGTATCAATGAGATTGGAGAAAGACAGAAGGCAGATAATGTAAGCGGGTTATTAGGAGAGACAGGATTGCGGCAGTATATGGATCAACAGGATACTCCTTTGGAAACAGGATATCTGCTTCGTATAGGAATCGATCATTTTAAGGAAATCAATGATAACTTCGGACAGGAGTACGGTGATTTTGTACTTAGAAAAACAGCAGATTGTATTTCCGGCTGCATATCAGAAGCACAGAAAGTGTACAAGCTTGTGGCAGATGAATTTCTGATTCTGGATGTTTTTTCTGACGAGGTGAAGGATGCAGATAAACTTTATGATAAAGTGAGAAATGAAATAGACAGATTCATTGAATCTAATGAGTTTAAGGTCATGTATACGGTTTCAGGAGGAATTGTGCCATTTGCGGCATTAAAGGGGAATCAGTATTCAGAAGCCCTGAAGCTGACAGATTTCGCTTTGAATGAAGCGAAAAAGCTGGGAAGAAACCGTTGCTATATATTTAATGAGGAAACCTACAGAAGATTTCTTAGGAAGAGGGAGATTACTCAGGAACTGAGAGAAGCTGTGAACAATGGCTTCCGAGGCTTTAGGGCTTTTTATCAGCCTGTATTTGCTGAAGATAAAAAGGTGTCTTATGGAGCAGAAGCTTTAATGCGTTTTACTTCTGAAAGATTTGGAATGGTTTCACCGGCAGAGTTTATTCCGATTCTGGAAGAAACAGGACTTATTATTCCTGCTGGCCGATGGATGATGAGGGAGGTTATGGGAAAATGCAGTGAAATCAGGAAAGTAATTCCAGAGTTCAGAGTAAGTATTAATATTTCTCAGGTTCAGGCATCCAAGTCTGATGTGATCCAGGATATCAGTGGGGAAATGAAAAGAGCCGGGCTGCCGTTGGAAGCCTTGATCGTGGAATTGACAGAGAGTGACCTTCTGGAACAAAATATAAATGAGAAGCATTTTCTTACAGAACTGAAGCGGATGGGAATCAGTCTTGCACTGGATGATTTTGGAACCGGATACTCGAATTTCCATTATCTCAGCGAACTGAAACCGGAGATCATTAAGATCGACCGCTCTTTCACTGCCAAAGCAGTTGCAGATAAACAGGAATATTATCTGCTGAATCAGTTTTGTACCATGACCCATAATCTGGATATGAAGATTTGTATCGAAGGCGTGGAAAATGCTCAGGAATGGCTCAAAATCCGAAAGCTGCGCCCGGAATTCACCCAGGGATATTTTTGGGGAAAACCTTGTGGATATGAAGAGTTTATGACAAAATTTATAGAAAGAAAATGAGATGAAGAAAAAAATTTGTAAGTTGTCAGCAGTAGTATTACTTTTTTTCTCAGGGATTATGGAGATTGGCTGGCGCTTTTTTAACATGGTGGTCTGTTGCAAAAGAGGGGGAAGGAAAAAGGAAAGAAAGAAATGGTTTGAATTATCCCATATACGGGATAATCATCCCAGAAACGGATATGCAAAGGAATATGAGGAGAGCAGGGCATGGTGCGAGGCTCAGAAGATGCAGGACTGCTATATCCGGAGTGTGGATGGATTAAAACTCCATGGATTCTATCTGCCTGCAGAGAATGCAAAGAGATTTGTCATATTAAGCCATGGCTATCGGGGCAGCAGATTTGGTTCCCTGTCATTTATGGCAAAATATCTCCACGAGCGCCAGTGCAATCTTTTATTTATGGAACAGCGCTGCTGCGGAGAAAGTGAAGGAAAATATATCACCTTTGGAGCAAAGGAAAAATGGGATGTACAGCGGTGGGCAATTTATGTGTCCGAGAGAAATAAGGAGAAACTTCCAATCTATCTGTATGGACAGTCTATGGGGGCATCTGCTGTATTGATGGCATCCGGATACAGGCTTCCGCCAGAAGTGAAGGGACTGATCGCAGACTGTGGATTCCAGTCTATGGAAAGACAGATGCGGGATATGGCTGACAACTGGTTTCATCTGCATTATATCCCTTTGCTTTTGAAGGAAATGGACTGGCTGTGCCATTTTGTGGCAGGATTTCGTATGAAAGATGCAGATACCACAGAAGCTATGAAAAGGAATACAAGACCTGTCCTTTTCTTTCATGGAGAGAAAGATACCTATGTGTATCCGAATAATTCATTTCAGAACTATATGCTGTGCAAAGCACCAAAAGAACTGGTCATTGTACCGGAAGCAAGGCATCTGTGCAGTGCCTATGCAGATCCGGAACTGTATCAGTGTACAGTGATGGAGTTTTTTGAGAAATATGATGGTAGTAATTCTGAAAAATAATGTGACTGTTTTCCACCGCCAAAGGTGATTACGAATGACAATAATCCCCGACCGGGACTTATCAGATACGTTTTGTTAAATGTATGATAAGTCCCGGTCAATTTTATGTAAAGTGTTCATTAAGTCCTGAGAGTACTGGTATTTGGAAAAAATCTGTGCTATTTTTTGTTGCGTAATAAAAAAAGTAATGTTGTAGCTGTCAGTACATCGTTTTTGAACTAACGGTAAGCTACTGAAAAAAATCTGTAATGTTTTTGTATCCGGGAAAAGAGAAACCGGGCGATGGAGGTTAAATAAAGTATGACAAACTACTATCCTTTAACAGCAGCACAGAAAATGCACCACAACTGGATCATGGATTACGGTACACAGCAGGTATCCGGTGTCAGTGTTGTGGCATCTGTACAGGCTGAACTGGATTTTGGATTATTAAAAAAATGCATTCAGATGGAAACAGAACGTTCCGGATGCACCAGAATCCGTTTTACAAAGCCTGATAAAGACGGAAATGTACAGCAGTACCTTGTAAAACAGGATCCAAGGGATATCGGATTCAAGGATCTGTCAGGAATGGGAAGCCTTGCAAAAGCAGACGAACTGATGCAGCAGTGGGCATACGAAACATTTGACGGTGATGACATTCCCATGTGCGAGTTTACTATGTTGAAGCTGCCGGAAGGATATAATGGTTTCTTTGTACATATGGATCACAGACTGATTGATTCCTGTGGTCTGGTAGTAATGATCGGTGATCTGTTTCAATTATATACCTATTATAAATATGGAACAGCCTATCCGCAGGAACTGGCAGATTTTGAGACAGTACTGAAAAAAGACCTGGCAAAAGCAGGCAACGAGAAACGTTTTGCAAAAGATAAGAAATTCTGGGATGACCAGCTGGATGCACTGGGCGAACCTCTGTATTCTGATATTCAGGGACCGTCCGTACTGGAGGAAGCGAGAAAACGTCATGGAAATCCCGAACTTCGTTCTTCTGACATTGAGATGAAGGATCTGTTTGTAGCAGTTAAGGATTATTATCTGGAGCCGGAACCAACTAAAAATCTGATTGATTTTTGTATGAACCATCAGCTGTCCATGACAAATCTTCTTCTGCTTGGTATCCGTACTTATCTGTCAAAAGTAAATAACGGACAGGAAGATATCACTATCCAGAACTTTATATCCAGACGTTCTACTCATGATGAGTGGACTTCTGGAGGAAGCAGAACCATCATGTTCCCATGCAGAACAGTGATCGCACCGGAGACAGATTTCCTTTCTGCTGCTTATGAGATCCAGAATATGCAGAATCGTATATACATGCACAGCAACTATGATCCGGCACTTATTATGGATGAGATGAGAAAGAGATACAATACACCGGAGCATACAGGATATGAGAGCTGTTATCTGACTTATCAGCCAATGACTGTGAAGGTGGAGAATGAAATGCTTGGAACCATCCGTCAGCATGCAAAATGGTTTGCAAACGGTGCAGCCACCAAGAAGATGTATCTGACCGTATCCCATACAGAAGATGGAGGTATGAACTTCTCCTATCATTACCAGACTGCTCATCTGGAGGAACATGATATGGAGCTGCTTTATTATTATATGATGCGTATTCTTTTTAAGGGAATCGCAGAGCCGGATATGAGCATCGGCGAAATTATGGAACTGGTTTAACCGAATCAGGCAAGTAGCGAAGCGAATGATTTTATCCGTTAAATTAATATCAGGAGGAAACGCAATGAATCAGGAAATGGAATTTAAAAATATTGTAGCACAGTATAGCAAGGTAGCACCGGAAGAAATGAATAATGAAATGAGATTCCGCGAGGATCTGGGTTTCAGCTCTCTGGATTTTATGTCCTTTTTAGGTGAACTTGAGGATACCTTTGATCTCGAACTTGATGAGAGCGAAGTGTTGAAAATCACAACTCTTGGCGAAGCCTTAAATCTGCTGGAAGAACTTCAGTAATTTTTTCGAAGTAAAACTTATAAAGATGTCAGGGTCAAAGATATTTTGTACCTGACAGGATATCTATAACTTGAACAGTTCAGAAAAGAATGGGGGACAGATATGCTAATCAGAAATATATTAGAAGAAAGTGCACGTAAATTTGACGAAGTAAAAGCAGTAAAATGGCTCAATAAAAAGGAAATCATGGAAAGAAGCTATGGCGAACTGATGGAAAATGCAGTTGCCACCAGAAAAGGTCTTCTTGCAGAAGGCTTTGAGGGAAAGCACATTGCACTGATCGGAACCAGTTCTGTAGAGTGGATGGAAAGCTATCTGGGAATCATCACCGGATGTACTACAGCAGTACCTCTGGATGCCGCGCTTCCCTGTGAGGATCTGATCGACCTGCTTAACCGTTCCGATTCTGCCGCTCTTTTCTTAAGTCCGAAGCTTAGACCATATCTGGATGCATTTCTTGGAAATTGTCCGAAACTTCAGAAGGTGTGGATGCTTCAGGAAGAGGTAGAAGATGCACCGGCAAAGGTATATGGTATTAGTGAACTTCGAAATGCAGGAAAGAGCGCATCAGCAGATTCTGTCTGCCCGGATGCAGAGGATATTGCGACCATTATCTTCACTTCCGGAACAACAGGAAAGAGCAAGGGTGTTATGTTGACACAGAATAATCTGGCTTCCAATGTTGAGGCAGTAAAGATTACGGCAGAACCGGGAACTGCCATGCTCAGTGTGCTTCCGATCCATCACGCATTCTGTCTTGTTATGGACTGGCTGAAGGGATTCTCTCTGGGTGCAACTCTTTGCATCAATGATTCCCTGCTTCATATGGTAAGAAATATGAGTATTTTCAAACCGAATATTATGCTTATGGTTCCAATGATGATCGAGACGATTTATAAGAGACTGGCTGCTGCTGATCCGTCAATCCCGAAGGCAGTTCTGGCAGAAAAAGTATTTGGCGGAAAACTGAGCATTATCTTTACAGGCGGTGCACATCTGGATCCGTATTATATTGATCGTTTTGCAGAATATGGCGTTGAAGTGCTGGAAGGCTATGGAATGTCAGAATGTTCCCCTGTTATCAGCAACAACACACCGGAAAATCATAAAAAAGGTTCTATCGGAAAACCACTTGAAAATGTAGAGATTAGATTTGAAAACGGTGAGATTCTGGTAAAAGGAAGCAGTGTAATGAAGGGATATTATCAGATGCCTGATGAGACTGCAGAGACTTTAAAGGATGGCTGGCTGCATACCGGTGACAAGGGGTATATGGATGAAGACGGTTATCTGTTTATCAATGGACGTGTGAAGAACCTGATCATCTTGTCCAACGGTGAAAATGTATCTCCGGAGGAGATTGAGAATAAGCTGGCTCTGAATCCGCTGGTAGGCGAAGTGATCGTCACAGGTGAGGACAATGGCCTGACTGCCCGCATCTATCCAGAGCAGGCCGTTGTGGAAGCGAAAGCATTGGATACAGAGGCAATTCAGACACAGCTTCAGGCATTTCTGGATGAATATAACAGAAATCAGCCAACCTATCGTCGCATTACAGGACTGGTTATCCGCAAAAATCCGTTTATCCGCAACACAACAAAGAAGATTAAGAGGCAGGATGTTCTGATTGATGAGCCTCTGGCGTAAATAAGACCGGGCAATGATTATGCTCCCTGAATTAGGATAAAAGCGGCAGCATACCGGATAAAAAAATTTCAGACAGAATATCAGCGATCACTTCCGGTGCAAGATTAAAATTATCCCGGCTCCATTTGTGGAGAACGCCGATGGTACTGCCGATGGCACAGGTGATCACATAGGAAACTTCTTCCTTTGTATGCCTGTCAGGCCTGGAATTAGATGTAGTTTCTGTGACATAATGATGGAGCATAGTCAGCATTTTTTCAAACAGATCATTGCCATGAGGTGTGCTTAAAAGACCGGACAGAAAAGGATTTTCCATAGTGTACCGGCACAGAGTCAGAAAATAGGAACTGCAGATATCCCGGTCATTTTTGGGCTGGAAGTTTTCCATCATGGAAAAAACGTCATGAATTGTTTTATCCTCAACTGCAGCAATCAGTGAAGGGACGTCCTGATAGTGATTATAAAAAGTACTTCTGGCAATACCTGCTGTTTTAGTGATGTCGGATACAGTAATCCTGTCAGGCTTCTTTTCCTTTACCAATTTGAAAAAAGCACCTAAAATGGCCTCGTCAGCCACGGAATATCTTTCATCGGGAATTATATTTTGCATAGCTGTCTCCTCCCGGAAGTCTGTAAGTAATACATAAAGTATACCACAAATCTGACGATAATAAAATATATTTTCATTCTCAGTCAATTCTTTTACTTTCTGCATAATCCCATATCCATAATTGGTTGTTAGAAGATATTATGTTACATCGCATTGCGATGTATTTGTCAAGCAGGAATGTATGTGCTATGATTAAATTGATTATGGAATAATCCGTTATCCGGAGGAGAAAAAAATGAAAATATCAGAGGTACGATGGGAGGACTTTTTATGCGTAGAAGAGACAGAGAAGTAACAGATCTTAATGAGATCATACATATACTTGATTCTGGTAAGGTTTTGCACCTTGGGCTGGTGGATCAGGGAAAGCCATACATAGTTCCTATGAACTACGGTTATGTTATGGAAAATGATAAACTTGTATTTTATGTGCACAGTGCTTTGGAAGGCCGTAAGCTTGACATTATCAGAAACAATTCAGATTGCTGTGTTCAGATTGAGTGTGATGTTCAACCATTCTCAGGTAAAGTAGCCTGCCAATATGGGTGTAGTTATTATTCTTTTGATGGATTTGGAACTGCGGAGATTGTGGAAGCATCACAAGAAAAAATTAAGGCCATGAGTGCATTAATGAAAATACAAACGGGTAAGGATTTTGAGTTTAATGAGCGGCTGGTTTCAATTGTTAGTGTCATCCGAATTGAGTGTGATTATTATACTGCAAAGTACAGACCATTACCGGCAAAGCCAGTAGTGGAAAGATAGGAAAATTAAGAAACTTTCTGGTATATAGCAAAGAAACAAATAAAAGATTGATTTATAAATGAATGATAAAATAATATCTGTGAAATAATGAGGGGAAAAATGACTATTAGAAAAGCAGAAGAAAAAGATATTCCAAGAATAATTGAGCTGTTGGGACAGGTATTACAAGTTCATACGGATATAAGACCTGATATTTTTATTCCTGGTACCACAAAATATACTGTAAGCGAATTGACAGAGCTATTAGGAAAAGAAGAAAAACCCATATATGTAGCAGTAAACGAGGAAGATGTTTGTGTGGGATATGTATTTTGCCAATTACAGGAACAGCCTTTTTCAACTAATATGGTACCGTTTAAGTCTCTTTTTATAGATGATCTATGTGTGGATCAGCAGGCACGAGGACAGCATATCGGTGAGCGTCTGTTTGAGTATGTAAAAAACGAAGCAAAGCGAATGGGCTGCTATGAAGTGACACTGAATGTATGGGCAGGAAATGTTTCGGCCGAAAAATTCTATGAAAAAATGGGTATGAAAACCAAAGAAAGACAGATGGAATATATCCTGGAATATTGATACGTTGTATAGTATATTTGAGAAGTTTATCTGCGAATTTATAGAGATATCCGATAGATAAATCCCATCAGTCAAACAGTAAATATTAAAAGAAAACGATGCAGATCAGGTACAAGTTATACTTCGGAAACTTGTGCCTGATTTTTACAGTATTATTTGGTCTATAGGTGCTTTTGCTCGGATATTTTTTTAGCGTTTATATAATTTATGATCATGTCTGCTGTATCGGAAATATCAAGTTTTCCAAGTTTTTTGGCCTCTTCTTCCAGCTTCCTTCTGTCATAGAGTTCCAGTCCAAGTCTGGAAGCCAGTCCCCTGCGGAGGTTGCGAAGAGCAATAAGCAGTGGGTGGGGACTTGCTTGTATCACTCAGGTAAGAATTAAGTGATGGAAGCATTTCACATAATAATAGTTACTTTGCGCATTTTGTGTTATAATTGAGATTAACAGGAAATGATAAATATCTGTAAAATGAATGTTTATCAGGAACTTACCGGAAGACATTTTAGTTAAGGCGTAATAAATTTCGGACTTTGTAAAATGCAAAAGGGAGATCAATGATATGAGAAAAAAAACAGTTCAAAAAAGTAGTACCAAAGGCAATGCAAAAAGTAATACAAAGAGCAATGCAAGAAACAGCGTAAAAAACAGTCCTCAAAAAGCTGTTAAGACTGTTGCTCCAACAGCAGAGAATGTTTCTGTTAAGCAAACCGCAATTATTCAGGAGCCAGCTGTTGAACAGAATGAACAGAACATTCCAACGAAACAGCCTGATCTGGGACCGCGAAGAAGTGTAGCCTTCATTGGATCAGAATGTTATCCATTTGTTAAGACAGGTGGATTGGGAGATGTAATGTCTGCCCTGCCAAAGAGTCTGGCAAAATTAAACATTGATGTTAAGGTCATTATTCCAAGATATAAATGTATTCCTCAGAAATTTCAGGAAAAGATGGAATACAGGGGTTCCTTTGATATGAATCTCTGCTCTGATGGAAAGCAGTATTATGTGGGAATTATGGAATATCAGGAGGACGGTGTTGTCTATGATTTTATAGATAATGATGAGTTCTTTTCCTGGGGAAATCCATATACGAATCTCATAGATGACATTCCGAAATTCTGTTATTTTGCAAAAGCTGCCCTTGCTGCCCTTAATTATCTGAATTGGACTCCTGATGTAGTACATTGTCATGACTGGCAGGCAGCTTTAGTACCACTTTATCTGAGAACCTGTTTCCAGGATACAGATGTAGGACGTGCAATTTCAGTACTCACAATACATAATCTGAAGTTCCAGGGTATTTATGACAGAAAAATGATTCAATACTGGTCAGGACTTCCGGATTATGTATTTAATAAGGACTGCATGATTCAGAACTGGCTGGATGCCAATATGTTAAAGGGTGGTATCGCTTACAGTAACAAAGTTACAACCGTAAGTAACACCTATGCCTGGGAGATTCAGACAGAGGAATATGGCGAGGGACTTGCAGAGCATTTAAGATATCACAACAATAAGATTCTGGGAATTGTGAATGGTATTGATACGGATATCTGGAATCCGGCAACTGATAAGCTGCTAGCTGCTGATTATGATGAGAAGTCAGCAATAAAGAATAAAAAGATTAATAAAAAAGCTCTTCAGGAATCTCTGGGGCTGGATGTAGATGAGCATAAGATGGTAATCGGACTTATTTCACGTCTCACCAACCAGAAAGGTCTTGATCTTGTAAATGACGTAATCCCGGGAATTATGGATGAACATACGCAGGTGGTTGTTCTTGGTACTGGTGATTCTCAGTATGAGAATACATTCCGTTATTATGAAAATAAATATAAGGGCAATTTCTGTGCATATATTGCTTACAATGAAAATGTGGCTCACAATATTTATGCAGGATGTGATGCGCTTCTGGTTCCATCAAGATTTGAACCATGTGGACTTACACAGCTTATAGCCATGAGATATGGTGCAGTTCCGATTGTAAGAGAGACCGGAGGACTCAAAGATACGGTTCAGCCTTATAATATGTTTGAGAATACAGGAAACGGTTTTACATTTGACAGATATGAAAGCGGGCTGCTTTACGACGCAATCAACAGAGCAAAGACTCTCTATTTCGAGAACAGAAAATCCTGGGATGATATGGTAATCCGCGATATGAATAAAGATGTTTCCTGGGAAAAGAGTGCAAAACAGTACAAAGATATGTATGTAGGATTAACACCAAGAGATTAGAGTGTGTTTGAAAAATGCTTTACGCAAGATTTCACATTCTGATGGGCTTGGATTAAGATGCATTATTTTAGAGGATTGCTATAATGAAGTAAAAGAGCCAGATCTCGCCAAATGTGCAAAGAGAAAAGATTTTGGGCAGGGATTTTATTTGAGACTCTTATCGCTTATCTTGCCGGAGCTTATGGAAGAATTGAGGTTAAGTGTTGCAGGTACTCTTTCTATACTCAGAAGGTGTCATTCCGAATTGTTTTTTGAATGACCGCGCGTCGCATTCTCGTTACTTCAGTGATGAGTTAGACGCG